>OJRV01000078.1_pt1 | contig 122870 bp, 111 predicted proteins | sample 1599241 | NCBI WGS metagenome assembly OJRV01 (sample SAMN04168656, study PRJEB22393) | human gut metagenome | biome: human gut microbiome; feature: stool | host: Homo sapiens | collected 2014-03-17 | reverse complement strand
CAGATTCGCTATGCGCCTGTTAGGGCGCTGCTGGTAACAGAGCCTTACAGGCGCAGATGAAGAACCACCGGCTAGGCCGGTGGGTTCCTTTTGCCGGTCCTGCGTGTATGAAAAAAGGAACACCGGTTCGCTTACTGTTGGATGAGCCCTTGTTCGATTTCCGCTTCCATAATGCGGGCGTCAAGCCAGTCCATCATGTGGCGCTCCGTTTCCGGAGAGAGATAGCATACACATTCGCAGCGCATACGCCCTTTAGCCCGGACGAGGAATTCAAGCCTGACGGCATCGTCAAGGATCTCCAATGCAAGGCAATGCGGCCCGCACGAGGATTCGTGCTCACGCTGAACGGGAAGCAGGCGTTCTTTCTCTAGAGGCAGCCAATACAATCTTTCAATACCGGACTGACAGCCGTTTTTCGTCAGCTGCGCCTCAAGGTTGGCAATGACCTCGGGCTGGAGTTCGTCTACAAGATAGCAGCGCATGACCGCTCCCTATGGCAGTTGAGATTCGTTTCTGTGGACCCTGCGCGTACATCGGCCCATCGGGTGTTCGTCATCCAGTCCGAACATACGCCTGATCAGTTCCACGTTGCGGGAAGCTGTCTCGGACTTGGCTTCCTTCAGGAACGTAATGGGCTCATGCGAAAGCTTCCGGACCAGACCATGCAGCATGGCCTCCAACGCCTCACGGGTTTCAGGATTCACGGGACCGAGCCGTTTTAAGGTCCGCTGGAGCTCTTCTTGCGCATGGGTTTCGAAGTGGGAGAGCAGGTCCACAATAGTGGGCTGGAGCTCCAACGATTCCAGCCAAAAGGCAAAGGCATTGACCTCTTCGTCAACGATCCCCTGCGCCTTTTCCGCTTCGACGCGCCGATGGGCCAGATTTTCTTCAACCACTTCTTTCAGATCGTCGATGTCATAGAGGTAGACGTTATCCACGTTGTTGACGTCGGGATCGATGTCTCGGGGGACCGCGATGTCAATGAAGAACATCGGCCGGTATTTGCGGCGTTTCAAGACGTCCTTGATGTCGCGTGCGCGGATAATGGCTTCCGGTGAGCCTGTGGAGCTGATGATGATGTCCACATCGGCAAGATGCTCGAACAAGTGCTCAAAGGGAACGGCTTCTCCTTTGAATTCGGCGGCAAGCTCTTTGGCGCGCTGGTAGGTCCGGTTGGCGACCTTGACGTTGCTGATCCCGGCTTGAATCAAGTGCGTGGCCGCGAGTTCCGCCATTTCGCCAGCGCCGATGAGCATGGCTTGGTATTGGCCCATGTCGCCGAAAATACGCTTGGCAAGCTCCACGGCCGCGTAGCTGATGGAAACGGCGCTCGCCGCAATGCCGGTTTCCGTGCGTACCCGTTTGGCGACACTAAACGATTTGTGCAGGAGGCGATTGATGATGGTCTTCGTCGTCCCGGCCAGGGTTGCCTTGCGATAGGCTCCTTTGAGCTGCCCAAGGATCTGCGGTTCTCCGAGCACCATCGAATCGAGGCTGGAGGCAACGGTGAACAGGTGTGCAATCGCCTCACGGCCTTTGTGGATGTACACATACGGCGCGAGTTCGACGGCCTTCCGGTTTTTGGCGGAGGCCCACGCCTCCAGAATCAGCCCCGGCACGTCGCCTTGGCCCACGGCAAGGATTTCAACCCGGTTGCAGGTTGAGAGGATCAGCGCCTCGTCCAGCGTCGTCTCGGCCGAATCGTTTTCCCCCGAAGGGCGCAACGGAATGGCCCACGTGTCTTTGGAGCAATGATCCGTCAACGCGAAGCGTTCCCGCACCTCAACGCCGGCAGTGCGGTAGTTGAGCCCAATAAGGTAGATTTGTTGTTCCATATCAGCGTGGTGTGGTCAGAAAACTGTGGTGTGTCGTCATAAAGAGGTTCACCACGATGAGCGAAAACGCGCAAACCGTGAAGATCCATATTGCCAGAATTGCCGGTTTGCGTCCTTGCCAGCCCTGCGTGAACCGCTGGTGGAAAAGCCAAGCGTACAGGCCCCAGACAACGAGCGAAATAAACTCTTTAGGATCGCCGGAAAGGATTGTGCCCCAATTGATGCGGGCCGAGATGAACCCAAAAAGCACGCCCGCCGTGAACAGCGGAAAGCCGACCGTCGTCGTGAACGCATTGATTTTGTCCAATGCGGAGAGGGCAGGGAGATCCTTTTGGAAGCCCGCCAGCTTTGATTTCGACTTGATGCTCTTCGCTTGGATGAGGAAAAGCACGCCCGCGCCGAAAGCAAGGGCCATCAGGCCGATACTGATGAATATCGCTGCGATATGGATGGTAAAGGTCATCCCCGAAAGTACGGGGGGAAGCGGTGTTTCGGCATGACGCAGCAAGAGGGCGATCAGAAACGTCAGCAAGGAGAATGGCGCCACGGTCAGGAGCAGTGCCTCATAGCGCCACCGGAGCCACGCGACAAGCCCGCTGAGGGTAATGCACCAAGCCAGAAGCTGGACATACACGGAGCGGGTCAGGCCCGTGAATCCGTCGTCCATAAAGGTGGCGATCAACAGTAATGTGTGGGTGGTGAAGGCAAGCACCGTAAGCACGAGGGCGGCGCGCTTAAGCCATTCGTTCCGGGCAAGGATGCCCGCCACGACGGCCGCCGTCCCAAGGGCGTACAGGTGAATGGCCAGAACCGGCAACAGTTCAGGCAAGATCATGCAGCAACTCCATGATATACGGATGCAGTTCGATGGGTAACAATTCCCCGAGCAAAGATTCGCACGTTTGCCGATCCCGACGCTGCAGGGCTTCGGACAGGGGCGAATCCACAATGCTCCGGAAGAGGGTTGTATTCTGCCTCGTCTCGTGATGCAAGGCAAGAACCAAGGGGCGGAGCCGCATCAAAAGTTCGCTTATCCCCGTATAACGCTCTCCGAGCCACGTTTCCAGATCTTCACGGATCTTCCGGGCAAGCGCCGGGCTGGCGCCGCCTGTGGAAAGGGCGATGGCGATATTCCCTTGTTCGACAAGGGCGGGTACGATAAAGGAACTGTCCTTAGGGGCATCGGCGCAGTTACAGAGGATGCCGCGTTCCGTGCAGGCCCTCGCCACGGCATCATTGGTCTGCCTGTTGCTGGTGGCGGCAAAAACCAAGGCGCACCCCTCCACATCGGACGGTGTAAAGGGGCGTTTCGTAAAACTGACGCGTTTATCTTCAAGCAACACTTGAAGATTTGTATCCGGTTCAGCCAGGTCAATGACATGAAGCCGTTCAATAGGGCATTCGAGCAAGGAAGTTATCTTGCGGCAACCGACGGCGCCCGCGCCGACTACAAGGCAGCTCTGCCCAGAAAGTTCCAAAAAAACTGGATAGTAATGCATAAGGCGTCCGATAGGGTTGTAACGGAAAACATATTCGTAACCTACGAATTAGCGAATATAGCACGACCACGCCCCTTCGTCCACAGATGGGGGAATGGGGGCTTTCGGGTGCCCTTTGTCCGGTGCGTGCGCATGGAGGGAAGATGATCCGGGCATTCAAAGAAGAAGACACGGAGACCGTTATCCGAATATGGCTGGCGGCTTCCGTTCGTTCCCATTCTTTTATTGATAAGGCATATTGGGAAGAAAAGGCCGAGTCCATGCGGACCTTGTATCTTCCATTAAGCGAAATCGTTGTGGATGAGGACAGGGCTACGGGAGAAGTGGTGGCCTTTATGGCCTTCGTAGAGGACTATCTTGTGGCGCTTTTTGTTGCCCCCGCGCACCAAAAGAGGGGAGTGGGGTCCCGTTTGCTGGCACTGGCCAAAAAGATGCGCGGCACATTGGATCTTTCCGTTTATGCGGAAAACGAACGGGCAGTCGCCTTTTACCAAAAAAACGGGTTCCGTATAACCGGTGAACGGATCGAAGAAGTGACCGGTCGCACAGAGTTGCTCATGGCTTTCCCATAAACGGCAGCGCATTTTTTACAGCGGCAGGCTGGCCGAAAAAATTCAACCAGCCTGCCGCTTGGAAAGCAAAGACTAGTTCAGTCCCAGTTCCTTGATAAGCGTTTCTTTGATGCTGTCGATTGTGCCCTGACCATTGAGGACGATGTACTTGGTTTCGCCCTTTTCGGCCAACGCCTTGAAGTAGTGGGCTGCAGCCAGCGTCCCCGTTTTGTCATCATAATAAATGTCATGGCGCTTGTTGATCGCGGCTTCGTCCTGATCGTCAGCACGGGCCGTGAGCTCGCCGCCACAGACCCGGCAGGCATCGCCATTGGGCTTGATGGCATCAATGAAGATGTTGTTGGGATGGTTGCCGTCGTTCTTGCACACCCGGCGGCCCATGATGCGATCGCGGGCGATGTTGCGGGGCAGATCGATTTCCACCACATAGTCAAGCTTCATGCCCTGTTCCTGCATCGCCTTGTGCAGCTGTTCGGCCTGGGCGATATTGCGGGGGAAACCGTCAAGCAACCAGCCGTCAACCCCTTTGGTCTTCAAGGTTTCGAGGACCATGGGAATGGTGATGGAGTCAGGGACGAGTTCTCCGCGATCCATATATTCCTTGGCCTTTTTGCCGAGTTCGGTTCCGCCGCCCACGTGTTCGCGGAAAATGGCTCCGGATTCGATATGGGCCAAACCAAACGCCTTCTTGATGAGAGCGCCCTGCGTGCCTTTGCCGCTGCCGTTGGGACCGAACATAAGGATATTCATGATCCAAAGTCTCCTGTGTAAGAGGTCGTATGGTGCTGGCGTCTTCAGAACGATCTGAGGCGGAAGCACAAAACCCGCCCAGAAGGTTTGGGCAGGGATCCTGAAAGGTTAAAAGGAAGAATCCGTTTTGGAAACCGGCAGAAGGGCGTGCCCTTCATGTTCGGGATCGGAGGCTACGAGCCCATTTTCTTCCAGATAGCTCTGGCCTTCCTCCACGAATTCCTCATGCGTCGCATCAGGGCGTATACCTGGGCAAAAAGCCTTGGCCAGATGGAGGCTTTCGGCATCGGCCATGTTCCCCCGGAAAAACGGCCATGCCCGGCAAACATCGGGCTTGATGGCATGGACGGTACAGCTTTGTCCGGCCCGGAAAAAAATACAATTGCCGTCTTCGCCCGTCCGCACTTGCCATTTCCCGTTCCGGAAAACGCCATAAGCATCAAGGAAAGCCTGTTTTTCGAGATTCAGGCCTTCATAAAGGCGTTTCAGATCCTTGGGGCTCAGGACAATGCCGCCTTCCCCTTCGCAACATTGGCCGCACATCTGGCAGTCAAAGACAGTTTTCTTCATGATATCAATTCCCTAAGAGGCGTTTGTGTTCGACCATGATGCATAAATCTTCAACGACGGCGATCCCGGCCTTCCCAGCGATAGAAGCGGCTTCGGGGCTCACGATGCCTTGCTGCATCCAAAACAGTTGGGGCAGGGGGGAGAGTGCCACGGTCTCCCGCGCATGATCAGGGCAGTATTGAGGAGCCCGGAATACATTGACGATATCAACGGGAAAAGGCACTTCGGCAAGCGAAGGATAGGTTTGCAGGCCCCACACGTCTTTACGTATGGGGTGGACCGGGATCACTTGGTAGCCTGCTTGGATGAGATACTTCCCGACGCGGTCAACAGGCTGACCTTCTTTATCTTTTGCACCAACGACGGCGATTGTGCGGGCTTGGGTCAGAAATTCGCGCATCCTGCCGTCGGAGAGAAATGTCTGTAACATGATGGACCTCACAAAAAGAGTGCAGGAAAGTTTAGTTGGTTATGCCAATAAAGGCAACGAAAAGGTTTTGGGTGTGTACTCTTCGTCTAGGAGAGCACGGGAAGAGTTGCTTTTCAGTGAGTTGCCGCAAGCGTTTTTAAACGCATGTTATGACTCATAGTCTTTTAAAATTATGTAAATTTATAATACCGAACATCCTACCAAAACAAACCGCAAAAAATATTTCACCGGATTACAAGGAGATCTTTCAAATCCTCTGTTGCAATGGGAGACAAAATAAGGAAAATTCCAAAGATCAATGATTCAAAGGGAACCTGTCAAAATGGACCCAAACGAACCTGCTGTATAGAAGGAGAGCTGATCATGTCGAGCCCCGATCTGTTGCCGCTTGGAGAGATAGAATTCCGGTATGCCCGCTGCCGCCGTCTGTTGCGCACGCTCGCCCCTGATGCAGGGGGGATGCTCGTTACTTCCCGGCTTGGCATTTATTATTTGACGGGAACGCTGGGGTGGGGGCTCGTATGGTTGCCCGTTGAAGGGGAGCCCGTTTTGTTGCTTCGCAAGGGAGTGGAACGCGCACAACTGGAATCCCCCTTGCGTCACATTCTTCCCTTCAAGTCATATAAGGAAATCACCTCTCTCTGCGCTGGGTGCGGGAGCCCGCTTTCTTCCGCCATTGCCGTGGATAAAAACGGATTCAACTGGTCGATGGCGGAGATGCTGCAAAGCCGTATGGAAGGTGTGCGGTTCACCTCCTGTGATGCCGTCCTTGCTCAGGCCCGAGCCGTAAAATCCGAGTGGGAGCTCGAAAAAATCCGTCGATGCGGGGCATTACATGCAAAAGTTCTGGATGAAATACTTCCGGAACGCATACACCCCGGCATGAGTGAATTTGATGTTGCGAGAACGTATGTGGAAGCGGTGTTCGCGTGCGGCGGAAGCGGAATGTTGCGGATGAATGCGCCGGGTGAGGAAAACTTTTTTGGTTATGCCTCGGCTGATACGTCCGGCATTTATCCCACCTATTACAATGGACCTCTTGGTTGCAAAGGCATGTGTCCGGCCATTCCGTTTATGGGAAATGCCGAACGCCTTTGGCAGAAGCGCGCCTTGCTTTCCATCGATATGGGGTTCAATGTTGAAGGGTATAATACGGATAGGACACAGGTGTACTGGAGTGGCGCGGCCGATACGATCCCCGGCCCGATTCGTAGGGCACATGCCGTGTGCGTTGAGATTTTTGAACAAACCGCAGCCGCGTTGAAACCGGGAGCCGTTCCGGCAGAGATATGGGCGGAGGCGTGTGCCGTTGCCCAGCGCGAAGGGCAAATGGACGGTTTTATGGGGTTAGGGCGTGACAAGGTTCCATTCTTGGGGCATGGCATAGGCCTGACTGTCGATGAGACCCCGGTTTTTGCCAAAGGCTTTACCGCTCCGCTGGAACAGGGCATGGTTGTGGCCATTGAGCCGAAGATCGGCATCCCCGGCTCAGGGATGGTCGGCCTTGAGCATACGCTGGAAATCACCGCTTCAGGAGCTCGTCCGCTTACGGGGACATCAAAGCAAATCATCCTGATCGGTTGATTTCCCTTTCATACCCCGTGTCTTGCCGATATGATTGTGATGCCGTTCGCCTCCACAATCCTCTTGCCTTTGGGCAGGGACTTGTGGAGGCCTTTACCCATTTTATTCCCCTGCTATCCGTTGGCTAGGATGCATTAGAGGTGCGGCAGTTTTCTCCTTCCGCTCTTGTTCCTGTCCGGCGGCATACGGAGCGAGGCTTGACAATGGGTGGGAAAGCTTCATTGATTCCATGTGATTTTGGGAATGACGTTCAATGGTTGACGAGGTACTTTTGTGTATACAGATGTGATGACCGAGATCGCCCGTTTCAAGGCTGGGCGGATACACGTTGCGCGCGCGGGGCTGGCCACGCAGGCGCGGCTTTGCGTGGATATGCTCCAACAGGGCCGTGGCATGGCTTGGGTCGTAAAAAACAGGGATGAGTTGCTTACCGCCCGCGCCTTGATGCGGCTTTTTTCTCCCGAGTTGTCCAGCGGCGACTTTTTGCCGGATGCCTTTGATAAGGGCGGCTGGACGTCTCTGCCGCCGTTTTCTCCTCGTTCGGCCAACCGTGAGGGCTGGACGGAACGCTTGTCCGCTCTGTACGCATTGCGCAGCGGGCAGGCCAAAGGGCTTCTCCTGACCGCCGATAACCTGCTCCCCAAGCTGGTGCCTCTGGATTTCTTCGAGAACCGGGAGTTTACCCTCATACGGGGTGAAGACGTCTCGTTGGAGATGATACTCGAACAGGCGGTTGAATGGGGCTATGAGCGTGTTTCCATGGTCTCGAATCCGGGCGAGATCGCCAGGCGAGGTGCTATTCTCGACATCATGCCTCCCGGTTATGATAAGCCCATACGCCTTGATTTTTTTGGAGATCTCATAGAGGAAATCCGTCTTTTCGATCCTGTGAGCCAGCGTTCGAAGGCAAATCTTTCTGAGGTACGTGTTCTTCCCGTGTCACCCATCCGACAGTCGCCCGCTGACCAAGCGAAGATGCAGGCACGCTGGAAAAGCCTGTTCCAGAAAAACATGCTGACCGAAAATGAACGGTTCGGGTTGACCCGCTTACAGGAACAGGGCGATTTCCGCTTATTGCCGGGTTGCTGCTATGACACGGCGACCAATCTGGAAGCATGGCTCCCTGCCGATACCGTATGGGTTCTGCCGGGGCTCTCCGATTTTCGTGATATGTTGTCCTCAGCGGAACGTCTTTGGACGGAAGCCTTCGAAGCACAGGATGTGGAGGGCCGTCCTCAGCCGCAGCGTTTGGCCATGCGCGAAGCAAGCGATGTGGAAAGCGCTTGCGAGCGGTTCGCCTGTGTTCACGCAGAACCGCTGGTGATGGGCATCGCCAAAGTAATCCATGATCTGCCGGAACGGAGCCTTTCTTCGTTCGAGGATCTGTTTCCTTCGACTGCGGAGCAGGATCGCCCTTGGCAGACGCTCGTTCAAGCACTGAAACGGTGGCAGAACGACAAGCGGCAGACGATTTTGTGCTTTGCTTCCGAAAAGAGCCGTACGAAATTTTTGAATCTGGCCTCTCAGGATGGCTTGTCCCCTTTGCTGCGGTATTCCGGGGAACAGCATGGCCTGTTCGCTTTGGTGGCGCCATTTCGGGCCGGCGCTGAACTGATTTGGGATCAGAGCCTCATACTCGGGGAAGATCTCCTCCAGCCACATGCGGAGAAAAGCCGCCGCGTTCCTACAGGAGCCTTCAAGGGGCTTGATCGGTATGACGAGTTGAAGCCCGGCGACTTGCTGGTCCATCGGGATTACGGCATTGCCCGCTTTGGGGGGCTGCTGCGCATGGAAACGGGCAGCACTGCCAACGATTTCCTGCTGCTGCACTATTCCGGAGATGATCGGCTTTATGTTCCTGTGGATCGCCTTTCCCTCATCCAACGCTTTAAGGGCGGGGGAGAAGCGCAGCCGTCGCTGGATCGTCTGGGCGGCGGAGCCTGGCAATCCGGCAAGGAAAAAGCCCGCAAGGCTATCGAAAAAATCGCCGAAGACCTGATTGAAATGTATGCGTGGCGTAAGGTGGCCAAGGGGTTCCGGTATCCTCCTCTCGGGGAGTTGTACCGTGAATTTGAAGCGTCCTTCGGCTTCGAGGAAACGCCTGATCAGGCGAAAGCCATACAGGACGTCCTGGCTGATATGGAAAAGCCCGAACCTATGGATCGGCTTGTATGCGGAGACGTGGGGTTCGGCAAAACGGAGGTTGCTCTGCGGGCGGCGTTCAGGGCCGCCTCGGAAGGGCGTCAGGTCGCACTCTTGTGTCCCACGACAGTTCTTGCCGAGCAGCATTACCAGACCTTCCGCTCCCGGCTTTCGGGCTTTGCGCTCAATGTCGGACTGCTGAGCCGCTTCGTTTCTTCAGCCAAGCAGAAAGAAGTGCTCAAAGCGGCGGCTTCCGGACAGATCGACATCCTCATCGGTACGCATCGGCTCCTTTCGGATGATGTGGTTCTCCCGAATCTTGGCTTGCTTATCCTTGACGAGGAGCAGCGTTTCGGCGTTCGGCACAAAGAGAAACTCAAGAAAATCAAAAAGAACGTTGATGCGCTCACATTGACGGCCACTCCGATTCCCCGGACGCTTCAGCTATCCATGTCCGGAGTCCGCGAACTTTCGGTCATCGAGACGGCCCCCCCTGAGCGTAAACCCGTTTCTACGGCGCTGCTGGAGCGGGACAAGGCAACGCTTCGGCAGGTGATTGAACGGGAACTAGCCCGTGAGGGGCAGGTTTTTTGGGTCCATAACCGGGTGCAGGGGCTGGAACGGGTCGTCGAGTTCGTCAAGGAACTGGCTCCGAATGCGCGTATCGGCATGGCGCATGGGCAGCTGCCGGAAAAGAAGCTTGAAGAAACCATGCACGCATTTTGGCATGGCGAGTTGGACATTCTGGTTTGTACCGCCATTGTTGAGTCGGGGCTGGACTTCCCTCGGGCCAATACGCTGATCGTCGATCAGGCGCATCTTTTCGGTCTGGGGCAGTTGTACCAGTTGCGGGGCAGGGTGGGGCGGTCCGATCGGCAGGCTTTTGCCTGTTTCGTCGTTTCTGATCTGGAGCGGTTGCCTGCTGCAACAAAAGAACGTTTGCGCATTATTCTTGATATGGATTACTTGGGCGCGGGCTTCCAAGTTGCGATGGAAGATTTGCGGTTGCGTGGTGCCGGAAACATTCTTGGTGAGGTTCAGTCCGGCCATATGGGACGTGTGGGGCTTGAACTGTATCTTGAAATGCTCGAACAAGCCGTCAACAAGATTAAAAACGGCGGCGTATCGTTGCAGATTGAAACGGAACTCAATTTAGGGCTTACCGCCCATATCCCCGAGGACTATATTACGGATGGACGGGAACGTCTGCGTTGGTATAAGCGGCTATCCGCTGCTCCGGACGCTCAGGCCCGCCAGGAACTTGAACTCGAGCTTCGAGACCGCTTTGGCATTTTGCCGCAACCATTGGAAATCTTTATGGCTGTACTGGCGCTAAAGCAATTCCTGAGCGGCGCTCAAGCCTTGAAGGCGGACGTATACGAGGATCGGCTCCGTGTCCTCTGGGATGAGAAGCAGAACGCCATCGCCCCCGAGAAACTGGTGCCGTTCTTGAGTGCGCAAAAAGGCAATGCCAAGTTGATTCCTCCATCAAGCCTTGAATTGAAGCTGGATATGCAGTTGCCCACCCCGCGCAGGCTTGATGCCGCCAGACTGGCGCTGGGGACACTTCTGACGGACTGATATGCCTGAGAGGGTTAGAAAGTCCCGGCGTTGCAAGTTGGCGGGAATCAGCGTATCTTGCCAAAAAATTGTCGCACAGAGAGCACTCCAAAGACGTTTTCCATTGGGCTGAACGCATCTTGAGAAACATTCCGTCCGAGGAAATCTTTTTGTGTGCTCAGTGTTGCAAAAACAAGGCTGGGAATGTTTCAGTCCCAGAGCCAGAATATCAAGGAGCATAGCGTGCGTATCGTCAGTACTGCGTTTCTTTTGTTTTTTTTGATTACGTCTCCCGTACGCGCCGCCATCAATGGCGTTGCCGCGGTCGTGAACGGCGAAATGATAACGGCGTTTGACTTGCAGGCTGAAACGGCCCCCGAAGCCATGCGGCGGGGATTGAATCCCAAAGATCCCAATCAGGCCGCTGCGATAGAAGAACTGACCAAGGCAACGCTGGAACGCATGATCAACAACATTATTCTGACGCAGGAAGCCCAGCGCCTTAAAATTTCGGTGGGCGACAGCGAAGTGGATAATGAAATACAGCAGATCATGTCGCGCAATAAAATGACGCCGGAAGAATTCCAGCGTCAGCTCCAGATCCAGCGCACGACAGAGAAGGATTTCCGCGAGCGTATCCGCAGCAGCATTTTGCGGAACCGCCTCCTTGCCAACATGGTCGGCCGTAAGGTCATCGTGACGAAAGAAGAGATCGCCGATTATTATAATCAGCATAAGCAGACGTTCATGAACAACCAGAAAGTCCGTTTTGCGGTTATTGTATATCCGCCGACGGAAAATGCCGAGGCGCAGGCCGCCCGTATCCGTAGCGGCAAGCTTTCCTTTGAACAAGCCGCTCGTCAGGTTTCCGTGGGTCCTCGCGCTCAGGAAGGCGGTGATGTGGGCGTCGTGGATTGGAACAGCCTTGATCCTACATGGCAGGACCGCCTTTCGCAGCTCAAGCCGGGAGATGTCTCCGGATTGTTTGAAGTGAATAACGGATTGAAAGGACAGTTGAAGCTTCTCTCTATGGAATCCGGAGACGGGCAGACGCTGGAGGAAGCCACGCCTCAGATCGAAAGGATTTTGCGCGAACCGAAGCTCCAAGAGCGCTTCCGTGAATACAGCGAACAGCTTCGCAAGCGGGCTGTGGTTGAGATCCGCCAATAATTATCCCTTTTTGCATTCGATTTCCGAAAGGTACACAGCATGGAAGAGACGGAAACTGTTTTGACGCTGGCAGACTTTGGAGCCCTGCTTCGTGAGAGGCGTATCCATAAGGGGCTGACGGAAGAAAATGTCGCCGCGGAACTCAAGATCACCTCTCGGTTGGTTAAAGCCATAGAGGAAGGAGACATGGAATCCATGCCGCATGCCGTATATGCCCGGGGATTTATCCGGGCGTATGCGAAACTTCTTGCCGTCGACGATAGCGTTACCCACGCTGCGTGCGCACTGCTCAAAGATCCGGAAGAAGAGCTGCGCGAACAGGAAATCCGTGTTGTCCCCGCTGCGGCACGTCGCGAGGAAAGTCATGTGCCTTGGCTTGCCATCCTTTTGTGCGCGTTGTTTCTTGCGGGAGGGGCATGGTATTTTCGGGATAGTATCCCCGGACTTTCCAGCAATACGGTGAGTCGGGAAAAAACGGCCTCGCCGGCTGTGTCTTCTCCGGCTGTCCCTGAAGCGGATACTGTCGTCACGACGCCTGCCATCCCTGTGGAGCCAGCTGCGAACGCCACGCTTCCTGCGGCATCGGAGGAACCGATTGTTTTGGGTGGAACGCCTCTTCCCGCTGAAACCGAGACGCCGCCGGAGCAAGCGGCTCTTCCCGCCACCGGTCACCGTATGTTGTTGACGGCGCAGGGCGATTGCTGGGTTTCGACGACCGCGGACGGCAAAAACAGCCAGCGCGTCATGCATAAGGGGGACACCCTGAATGTCGACTTTCAGGAAAAGCTCGTTATGAAGCTGGGCAACGCGGGAGCCATGCTGATCACGTATGACGGCAAGGAACTGCCGCCTGTGGGGAAAATCGGTCAGGTCAAGACTGTCACGTTCCCCAATGACGCTCAGAATTAGTCTATGGAATGGTCCGACACGGCCCTCGTTTTGGGGGTAGGGCGCTTTCGGGAATCGGACCTCTGGCTGCGTATGCTGACGCGCCGCCACGGCATCGTATCGGCGTTTGCCTTTGGCGGCAGCCGGAGCCGCAAACGATTCTGTGGCTGTCTGGATCTTTTCAACGAACTCCAGATCAGTACCAAAACGACCCGAAACGGCATGTACCTTTCCTTGCAGGAGGGTAATCTGATTCGGGGGCCCCGGCGTTTGCGGACGGACTGGAATCGGCTGGGCATGTTTATGAACTGTGTCCGGTTTGTTGAAGCGCTTGGCGTTCCTCAGGATGGTGCGGCCGGAGTGTTCCTGCTTCTCAAGGACACGTTGGAACTTCTTGAACAGTCTGAAACCGTTCAGGATATTCTCCCGATACTTTTTCGGTTGCGCTTGGCGTCTCAGCAGGGGTACGCTCCCGCTTTGACGGCATGTGTCTCCTGCGGGAAAAAAGATTTTGATCATGCCGGATTTCTGGTCTCGGAAGGGACCATCGTTTGCCCGGATTGCGTTTCCGGGCGAGGAAATATTGTGGAAATCAGAGGCAAAAGCCTTGACGTTTTGCGCCAAGTACAGGAAGTATCACCCCTGCATTGGCATTTTTTAACGTCCGGCTCTTCGGAAGAGGCGGGCGAAGTATTGCTCCCGGCGGAACGACGTGAGTGCGCGAGAGCGGTGGATGGCTTTGTGCAGTATCATTTGGGCCTGACTTGGGACAGGGGGCGCTTCCGGAGAATGTGATCCGGAGGATTCCGAGCACTAAAAAACGGTCTGCTGTGGCTGCTTTTTCGGAAGGAAATACCCCGTCTGGTGAGTGCCGCTATTGTCATGGAGGAAGCATGTATTTTCAGGATGTGATTCTCACTCTGCAACGCTATTGGGCGAGCAGGGGATGCGTCGTCGCTCAGCCGATGGATATAGAATGTGGTGCCGGCACGTTTAACCCTTCGACGTTTCTGCGGGTTATCGGGCCGGAGCCGTGGAATGTGGCCTATGTGGAGCCTTCTCGGCGTCCCACGGACGGGCGGTATGGCGAAAACCCCAACCGGCTTCAGCACTATTTCCAGTTTCAGGTCATTTTGAAGCCCTCTCCCGACGATGTGCAGGATCTCTACCTTGGCAGCCTTCGTGCACTGGGGATCCATCAGGAAGAGCATGACATCCGCTTCGTTGAAGACGACTGGGAGTCTCCGACCCTCGGCGCGTGGGGGCTTGGCTGGGAAGTGTGGCTGAACGGCATGGAAGTGTCGCAGTTCACCTATTTCCAGCAGGTTGGCGGGATCGATCTTTCGCCCGTCAGCGCGGAGCTCACCTATGGTCTGGAACGCCTGACCATGTACCTGCAAGGGAAAGATTCCGTCTATGACATCCAGTGGAACGAGCATGTGACCTACGGCCAGATCTACCATCAGAACGAAGTCGAGCAGTCTCGCTATAATTTTGATGAGAGTGACGCCGCCATGCACCGTGAGCACTTCGACCAGTTTGAGGCCGAATGCCTTCGCCTCACCGGACAGGGACTGCTTTGGCCCGCGTATGATTATTGTTTGAAGTGCTCCCATACGTTCAACCTGTTGGACGCTCGGGGGGCTATCTCCATTACGGAACGCACCGGCTATATCGGGCGCGTGCGCACGTTGGCCTCGTCCGTTGCGCATCTGTATGCGGAGCAGCGTAAGGAAATGGGGTATCCCATGCTCGGAGGGAACCGATAATGTCCACCTTTGTTCTTGAAATCGGCACGGAAGAGCTGCCGGCCCGCTTTTTGTCCAATGTTGAAAAAGAACTGGCGGATCGGTTCACGGCTGGGCTCGAAGAAGCTGGCTATACGTTTTCCCTCCTTGATACCTGTGCTACGCCGCGTCGTTCCGTGGTCATCGTGGAAGGTCTGGAGGATACCCAGCCTGTCAGGGAAGAATTGGTTATGGGGCCGCCCGCCCGCATTGCTTTCGATGCCGAGGGGAATCCCACCAAGGCCGCTCAGGGGTTTGCCAAGACGCTTGGTATCGACGTTTCCGCTTTGGGCAGGGCGCAGACCGAGAAAGGGGAATACCTTTCAGGGATGAAGAAAACCGGCGGCGTGCCTACGTTGGACGTGCTGGCTGGCTTGTGTCCGGCGATTATCGCTGCCTTGCCCTTTGCCAAGCGTATGCGGTGGGGAGACGGCGAGTTTGCTTTTGCCCGTCCCATCCGTTGGGTTCTTGCGCTGCTTGACGACGTTGTCGTTCCGTTTGAAGTCGGTAAAGTGGCTTCCGGGCGGGTTACGCAGGGGCACCGCGTGCTTGGTCCCGGTCCCTTCACGATCAAGACCGCGGGCGATTACGTTCCCACCATCGTGAAGGAAGGGGCCGTTCAACTGAAGGCGGCTGAAAGGCGCGCCTATATCGTCAGCGAAGGGAACAGAATCGCGGAAGCGGCCAATGGCAAAATCATCTGGATCGATGGCCTGCTTGATGAAGTTCAAGGACTGGTTGAGTGTCCCGTGCCGTTGCTGGGCGACTTTGATCCTTCTTTCCTTGAATTGCCCCGTGAAGTCCTGTTGACCAGCATGCAGGAACACCAGAAGAGTTTTGGCGTGGAAGATGCTTCGGGCAACCTCATGCCGTACTTCCTGACCGTTCTGAATCTGCACCCGAAAGATCTTTCTCTTGTCAAAAAGGGATGGGAACGTGTGCTCCGCGCACGCCTTGAAGACGGGCGGTTCTTCTGGAAGACCGACCTTGAAGCCACGTTTGATGAATGGCTGGAAGCGCTTGATGCGGTCACGTTCCTTGCTCCTTTGGGGAGTATGGGCGAAAAGACGCGCCGTATCAGCGCGCTGTGCCGCTGGCTTGCCGAGAAGGTTCAGCAGGATCCGGAACAGGCCGCGCGGGCGGGGCGCCTTTCCAAAGCTGACCTGGTCTCCGCTATGGTCGGCGAATTTGATACGTTGCAGGGCATCATGGGCGGGATTTATGCCCGCAAAAAGGGAGAAACGGAAGCTGTCGCCGCGGCTCTTGCCGAACAGTATCTGCCGTCCGGTCCTGATTCGCCCGTTCCGGCCACAGAGCTTGGTTCCATCCTGTCCATCGCGGATAAGGTGGATACCCTTGTCGGGTGTTTCGGTCTGGGCATGATTCCCACAGGTGCGGCCGACCCTTATGCTCTCCGGCGCTGCGCGCTCGGCATCACCCGTATCATGCTTGAGCGTGGGTACCGCTTCGACGTCAAGGAACTTTTCGAAGAAGCGCAGAGGCTGTACGGCGATCGGAAATGGAAGCTGGCCCCCGCTGAAGCAATCGCAAAGTTGAATGACTTTTTCATTGCCCGCGTGAAGAATTATTTTCTGACTCAGGGCAAGGAAACACTGCTCGTCGAGGCTGTAACCGCCGTCGATCCCGACAACGTATGGGCCCTCGGCCGACGTCTCGGCGCATTGGAATCCATGAGCCGGCAGGATGATTTTCCGCAGGCTGCACAGACGTTCAAGCGAGTCGCCAACATCATCCGTAAACAAGGCCATGAAGCTGGTGTGGATCTTCAGGGCACGTGGAAACGTGAACTGTTGCAGGAACCGGCGGAAATGGCGCTTGCGGAAGCCTTGGAAAAAATGTTTGCCGCATTTGAGGCAGCATGGGCGAACGACGATTTTGAAGCGCTCTTCTCTATGCTCGCCGCACTTCGGCCAGCCGTGGATGAGCTTTTCGATAAGGTCATGGTTATGTGCGAAGATCCTGCTCTTCGCGCCAACCGCCTCAATATGCTTAAGGCATTGACCCTGCGCATGGAGCGGCTTGCCGATTTTTCGGCGCTGCAACTTTAGCCCCACATGGCTCCCCGGCTTGGTCCGGCCGGGGAGCCATCGCCATAACGCATTCGGAACGGTTCTGCGCGGCTGCACGGGAACTTGTCTTCCTGAAAAGACTTGACTGAATACGTAAAAGAAGATAAGGACATCAATTCAAACCGCAACCACGCCGCGTCTCGGACGCAGCAAGACGTACCCCGGAGGGAAATCGTGGCCAACCACAAGTCTGCTATCAAGCGTCATAAGCAGAGCGTGAAGCGCGCTGCTCGCAATCGTACCGTCAAGACCCGCATCAAGAATGTGGTGAAATCTGTTCGCGCCGCCATCAAGGCTGATGATCAGGCTGCCGCTACGCAGCTCCTGAGCACCGCCACCTCTTCTCTGGATAAGGCCGCCACCAAGGGCGTCATCCATTGGAAGAAGGCCGCCCGCAAGATTTCTCGCCTTGCCAAGGCTCTCAACGCTGCCAAAGCCGCCGCGTAACACATCTGTTTTCTGATGTAAAAAAAGGAAGAGGAATGTTCCTCTTCCTTTTTTTATGTGCTGTCAAAGGAAAGTCAGCTTTCAATACCGGCCATGCGCGCCAATTCCGTTTTCCGTTCACGTTCATCCAGACGGATGCATTGCGTAAATGTCTTGCCGTCCTTGACTTGTTTCGTCACCCGGAAGTGGCGGAACGCTCTGGAGGCAAGCTGTGGCCAGTGCGTAATCAAAAGCATCTGGCGGCGTTGGGCAAGAGCTTCGAGCCGTTCCGCAACCTTGTTGAGGGTGAGCCCGCCGACACCGGCATCCACTTCGTCAAAAATGAGCGTGGCTTCTTCATCGTGCTCCTGCACGGAAACGACCGCGAGCATGAATCGGGACAGTTCGCCGCCTGAGGCGATCTTATCCAGAGGCTGCGGCTGTTGGCCGGGGTTAGGGGACCACAAAAGTCTGACGCGGTCCTCCACGCATCCAGGGAATAATGCCACTTCCGACCAATCCGCGCTTACGCGGACATACTGGGAAAAGCCCAATCCCTGCAACTCGCTTTCCAGCTTTCGGGTGAAAGACTCCCCAGCCTTCCGGCGTTCGGGATTCAGAAGGGCCAATACGCTCGCGAGTTGTTCTTGAAGCTGTTTTTCCCGTTTTTCCACTTGCCGGATGTCGAGCGTGCAGGCGTCAAGAAACGAAAGGTTGTCCTGAATTTCTTCCCTGAGGGCAAGGATTTCCGGAAGCGTCCGATGAAGCTTGCGCTTGAGCTGCGCCAATTCGAAAAGCCGGGCTTCTATTTGTTCCGGATCGATATCAGCCTGAGGCAGGGGAGGGCGGCGCAGTTTCCGTTCCAGCTCGGCAATCGTCTGGCGAAAAGAGACCGCCGACTCAAGATACGCGGCCATATCCTCATCGTCTCCGGCCAGCAGCTCCAACGCCCGTTCCAGATGGCCAATCTGTTCAAGAAGTCCCGTTTCCTCGCCACGCAGAATCATCTGCGCCCGTTCGTAATGCCGCCGCAACTGCTCGGTCCCGCGCCACTCCGCACGCATGGCTTCAAGCTGTTCTTCTTCGCCTTCAGCAGGAGAAACTTTTTCGATCTCCGTGAGGTGCATTTCAAGGAGTTCCCGGCGATCCGCAAGCTCTCTGAAACGAGTCCGGAGCGCTTCCTTACGCTCGGCCGCTTCCTTGAGTTCTTTCAACAGAGTATTGCGTGCTGCCAAAAGATCGGGCTGGTTCATCCAGTCGTCAATCAACTTGGCCTGAAAATTCGGCTGGAGCAGTTTCTGCTGCCCATGCTGGCTCGTATGGACGAGAAGGGTGGTTCGCAGTTCCTTGATGGTTTCTTGAGAGGCCAGGGTGTCATTGATGAACAGGCGGCTACGCCCGGTTTCCGCAATCAGCTCCCTGCGGACGATGAGTTCTTCCCCGGAACGCATGAAAAGGGCCTCAACCTGAGCCCGCTCTTTTCCCGGGCGGACCATGTCCGCGCCGAGCCTCTCTCCCATCAGAAAGTTGAGCGCTTTCAGAATGAAGCTTTTCCCAGCCCCCGTTTCGCCGGTAAGAACATTCATGCCCGAGGCAAATTCCAGTTCCATATCGGATATCAGGGCGAGATCACGAATATGCAAATATTCAAGCATAATAAGGAATACTCGTAACGAAGAAAGGTCATGACTTGCGAAGCCGTACGCAGGCTTCATTGCGAACGAGGGCTACCATAGGGGGATTACTCGAATGATGCAAGCCGCGAGGGAAAGGCTGGTTTGCCGTTTACCGCTTGAGCCGAGGATCAAGCGTATCCCGCAGGCTTTCTCCCAACAGATTGTATCCTAAGACGGTAATCAGGATCGCAAGCCCCGGATACAATGACAACCACGGCGCGATTTCGAGGACGTCCTTACCTTCCATAAGCATGTTTCCCCAACTGGGATCCGGCGGCTGGACGCCTAGCCCGAGAAAGCTGAGCGAAGACTCCACTAAAATGGCCCCGGCGATGCCGAGTGTGGCGGAGACAAGAACAGGGGTGAGTGCATTGGGAAGGATATGCATGACCATGATGCGGAAAGGGCGGGTACCGGCCAACCGGGCGGCCGCGACAAAATCCCGTTCGCGCAGGGAGAGGGTTTCCGCGCGGACCAACCGGGCCACCCCCATCCATGAGGTCAGCCCGATGACCACCATAATCGTATTGAGGCTTGGTTCTAAAAACGCAATAACGGCAAGGATAAGGAAAAAAGAAGGGAAGCAGAGCATGACATCGACGCCGCGCATGATGATTTCATCGACGATGCCCCTGAAGTATCCGGCGAGCAGCCCCAAGGCAATGCCTATGGCTATGGAGATGCTCACGGAAACGAAGCCTACCCAGAGCGAGACACGTGCGCCGTAAAGCAGGCGTGAGAGCACATCCCGGCCCAAGGCATCCGTCCCCAAAGGAAACTGCGCGCTCGGCGGCACCAAGATGGATTTGAGGTGTAATGCCGTGGGATCATAGGGGGCGAGCCACGGAGCGAGCAGGGCGGCCACAGACATGATGATGACGATGCCGAGGCCGACAAAGAGCATTCCACGCCGGGAAAGGGTGGCGCCGAGGCGCTTGCAGAGCGGGGTCAAAAGCGTCTTGTCTGCGTTCATTGGCGTTTTCCCTGAGCGCGGATTCGGGGATCGGCGAGCCCGTATCCGATATCCGCAAGCATATTGCCCGCGAGTGTAAGCACGGCGCCGAGAACCAGGTTCCCCATGATCAAAGGATAGTCCCTCGCCATGACCGCGGCGTAGAAAAGCTGTCCCAAGCCGGGCAGGGCAAAGATGGTTTCAATGATGACACTGCCCCCGATAAGGCCGGGCACGGAGAGGCCGAGCAGGGTAATGACCGGGAGGAGCGCATTGCGCAGGGCATGTCGGAAAATAACCACGCGTGCGGGCAGCCCTTTGGCCTTGGCCGTAAGAATGAAGTCCTGCCGTAAGACTTCCAGCATGGATGACCGCATGAAGCGGGACATGCCTGCGACGCTTCCCACTGTGATGACGGTAATGGGCAAAACAAGGTGCCTGCCCAGATCCATCAGCTTTCCCCAGAAGGACAGCGACTCATAGTCAAGGGACATCAAACCGGAAATAGGCAGCCATTGGTGTTCCAAGCCCGTATACAGCATGAGGAGCAGCGCAAGCCAGAACCCCGGCATGGCGAATCCGAGAAAGACGAGGACCGTCATTCCTTTATCGAACAGCGAGCCCTGTTTCCATGCGGAAAGGACTCCGATGGGAACGGCGATGAGCAGCGTCAACAGGAGGGAAATTACGTTGATGCCGATGGTCAGCGGAAGGCGCTCCGCTATTTTTTCTATAACGGGGCGGGCATCGCTGGACATGGAGTTTCCGAAATCGAGCTGTACGATCCGCGACAACCAGTCGAAATATTGGATGTACAGAGGACGATCGATCCCATAAAGCGCCTCAAGACGAGCCCGCGCCGCTTCCCCCGCAAGGGGGTTCAGCGTCGTCTGCATGTCCGTCGGCGTCCCCGGAGCCAGATGGATAACAAAGAAGCTGACGAGGGTGATCCCCCACAGCACCAGAAGCATCCAGATTGTTTTGCGAACGCAGCGGAGAATAAAGGAAGTTGTCTCGTTCGTGAACATGGTCGCCTCCAGCGCTTGTGGGCTATGCCTGCTGACTCATCCATGCGGACATGTCTTGAACTTCCTTATCCCAAAGGCTGGAAAGGCGGATATCCAAAAACTGCTTGTAACAAGCGTCAAAGAGCCCCAGGCAGAGTTCCATCAAATACATTTTTTCAAGGAAAGCGGCATCGGGATCATCGTCCTCTTCTCTTTCCACCTTTGGCGTCTTGAAACTGCCAAGAGAAAAATCTTCCGCCTTTATAGTGGTTTGCCAAGCCAATTCTTCCCGTTCGAAACGGACAAGGGCCCTCGTCACCTTTTTGCCCGTCCGCAGGCCAAGGCGGACCTCACGCAGTTGGGAAAGGGAACCGGACACGGAGGCCGTTTCCAGACTGTCGCCTTCGCCACCTTGGACAACGATCCTCTGTTCAAGGTTCATGGAAAAGGGCACGCCTTCTTTATCTTTAAAGCCCATAGGTTGCGTTTCACTGCGAAACCAGAGCCACGTCAGAAATTCCTGGCCGAGCACCATGTCCGTCGTCTGGCCGAGATAAGGTTCGTTCATTGTCGGCCTCTTATACAAAGCTGGTGGGTTCAAGATCATCCAAACGGGCCAAAGTTTTCTCGTCCAGCATGGAAGCTGCCAAGGCGTACGGCGTCATCGGCTCCAAGTGGAGATCAAAAGTCAATGTAAAATGGTTCATGAAAAGTTCAATGAGTTTTGTTTGTGTGGATGCCAGGTAGACGATGTTGGTATCGGTTGCCCACGCCACGTCAAATACGGCCGGAATGGGGAGAAAACGCCCCATGAGGCGCAGTTTGACCTGATCCCGAAGTTCGTTTTTCCGATCCCGGGCGATGAACTTTTTTCCTTGTTCCTTGATGCGGCCTTCTTCTTCACGGAGTGCGATCGTAACATATTTTTTCAAGACCGCAGGAGGAATCCTGCGCGTGTCCAGACGGAGCGCAAAAGCGAGGTACGCGCCTTTTTCCGGTGGAGCAGAGCGCCATTGCATATCGAGCATATCCTCAAAGCTGGTCCATCCCCATCCGCGTTCCTCGGCGATGTCGTCGATATCCTGAAAGGCGAATTGCCGGAGTTTTGCGGGAATTTCCATCCAGAGTTCTTTGGGAACCGGTTCCGTGATTTTGAACCGTGTAAAACTACAGCTAGCACTGAGAATGCCCATGAGCGTGTCCTTGAATGAGGGTAACGAAAGAATGTATTTTTACGCTAAGGACGTATATTGTGGCAAGTGTATAAATAGCGCATAATGGGAATTATGTAAACTTTTGTTTACTTCCATATCATACAATCCACACCGCGCCAATCCCTCCACCCCAAAAAACATCCCTCCTCAAAGGAACAACCCCTAACTGATGGATAACGCCTTCAATACCGCCATGACGCATAAAGCGGTCGTACAAACCATAATGTGCTCCCATCCGTTCGCAGTAATGCCCGAGCCAATATGCAGGGAAATCCAAGTTCCTTTCCGGCAGCTTGTAGTCCACAAGGAGGACGTTCCGGAAACGTTGCCGTGCAGCCCTTACCAGCTTCAAGGCCTCCCCAAAAGGCATTTGGTGCAGCAGGCACACAAAAACAGCCTGACCCCCTGCCCCTTCGTCATTCCAAAAGTCCGTGGGGGTATGGTAAGCATGGGATACGTTCAACCCGTACCGTAAACAAAAACGCTTGATGTCCCGCTGGAGCGATGGGTGGAGGAAGTCAGCCACAGAGATTCCTCACAGTCGAGAACTCATTGAGCAGATACGCTGTTACGGGCTGCAGCTCCGGTGTGGAAGGCAAACCTTTAAGGACTTCTTGAAGAAATCCAGACGCCACACATGTTTTCTTTGAAGACGTAAAGTGAAGATCTTGGATCCAAGATCCCAATAATATCCTAAAATCATTTACATAACGAAGATCGTGATAACTGGGGATACCACCGGAAAGAACAGTATCCACAATGGATTGAGACCACAGTTTTGGGGCATCCTGAACACGGAGAACGACGTCCCGCGTCGGAATGGGCCGTGAAAGATGCTGGGCCATGATGCGCATGATGTCCAGCTTATCCGCATCTCGAACAGCATGTGTAATGGTGAGGTACGGTTCCGGCAAGGCAGGGAGCGCATATCTGTTGTGCAAGGCAATGGCCGTGAGCACCCATTTATGGATATTTGGGGGTTCGCCCGTCAAAAAATGCTCTTTTTTCACGACATGGACGCCAAGATAGCCATGATTTTCAGATTCGGCATCGCTGAACGTGCGCCAACGGACATACTGGGGGAATCGTCCTGTATCATGGTAGAGTGCCGCAAGCAGGGTCGCCCTTCCCTCTTGGGAAGCAAGCCCTTCCTGAGCGACGATGGCACGGGCATGAGCTAAAACTTTATAGGTGTGTTCCCGTTTGAGCCGGAGCATGTCGCCAGGGTGTTCACGCAGGTACATGGAGGCAAACGATTCGAAGAGTGCCTCGTGATTCCTGATGTCGTCCCAAGCCTGGGGTATATTGTTTTCATAGGTATGCATCATGGATTTGTTCATACCCCGAAGCAAGGCGATCGACAAGCGTCTATTATAGGTTGCCCTATTATAACCTTCCAGAAAGGTTCATTGTGCCTCCCCGCGTCTTTTGATAGGCTTATCCCCATATCTCTTCACTCTTTCTTCCACGGGATTGTTCCATGTCCGAATTTGTGCATCTGCATTGCCACACGGAGTACAGCCTTCTCGACGGCGCGATTCGTCTGAACGATTTATGCGCACGCGCCAAAGATTTCGGGATGCCTGCCGCCGCGATTACCGATCACGGCAACCTGTACGGCGCGGCTTATTTCTATACGACATGCAAGAGTTACGGCATCAAACCCGTCATCGGGTGCGAAGTCTACGTTACCAAGGATCACCGGGATAAGGATTCCGAATTCTCCCGTGTCCGGCACCATCTGATTTTGCTGGCGAAGAACAACGAGGGGTACCATAACCTTGTTCGTCTTGTCTCCAAGGGCTTCCTGGACGGCTTCCATTATAAGCCCCGCGTGGATAAAGCCCTGCTCCGCCAGCACAGCGAAGGGCTCATTGCGCTTTCCGCGTGCCTTGCCGGTGAAATCCCCCGCACGTTGATGGGAGCCAACAAGCTGATCACGAACGGCGGGACATTTGACGACGCCATCCGGCAAACGCAAGAGTACATGGATATCTACAATGGGCGTTTCTATCTGGAAGTCCAAGCCAATACACTGCCTGATCAGGCGACTCTGAACAATAAGTTGTTGGAGCTTGCGGAGCATACCAAAGTTCCTTTGGTTGCGACGAACGACTGCCATTACCTGAACGCGGACGACGTTGAGGCCCATGACGTCCTGCTGTGTATTCAGACGCAGGCCAAAGTCAATGACGCAAAACGGATGCGTTTTGAAGCGCGGGATCTCTATTACAAATCCGCTGAGGAGATGGAACAGGCGTTCAAGCATATTCCCGAAGCCCTTTCCAATACGGTCCGCATAGCTGAAGAATGCCATGTGGAGATGGACTTCACGCACCACTACTTCCCCGTATACGAACTTCCGGAAGGGATGACCCTGTCGACGGAGTTCCAGCGCCTTGCGCGTGAAGGCCTCAAACAGCGCCTGGAACTGCACCCCGATCGGGACACGATTGATCCCAAAATCTATTGGGATCGTCTCGAAATGGAACTGAAGGTCATCTGCGAGATGGGCTTTCCGGGGTATTTTCTGATCGTGCAGGACTTCATCAACTGGGCGAAGGGGAACGACATCCCGGTCGGTCCCGGTCGTGGTTCCGCGGCCGGTTCGATCGTCGCGTGGGCTTTGCGTATCACAAACCTTGATCCCCTGCCCTACAATCTCATTTTCGAACGCTTCCTGAATATCGAACGCGTCAGCCTGCCCGATATCGACGTTGACTTCTGCGAAGACAAGCGTACCCGCGTGATCCAGTATGTGAGCCAAAAATACGGTATTGATTCCGTATCGCAGATCACGACGTTCGGAAAAATGAAAGCCAAAGCGGTGGTCCGCGACGTAGGGCGTGCACTGGACATGTCCTTCAAGGAAACCGACCGTATCGCCAAGCTCATCCCTGATGATCTCAAGATGACCATCAAGAAGGCGCTGGACGCGGAGCCCGAGCTGGCGACCCTCTATAAGGAAGATCAGATCATCCGCAAACTGATCGACATCTCCATGCGTCTGGAGGGGTTGTCACGTCACGCATCGACGCACGCTGCGGGTGTGGTGGTTTCCGACAAGCCGATGGATGAATACTTGCCTATCTATCGGGGGAAAAAAGGCGAACTTGTCACCCAGTTCGATATGAAAATGGTCGAGAAAGTGGGGCTCGTGAAGTTCGACTTCCTTGGTCTGAGGACCATGACCCTGATCGACAACACCCTGAAAGCCATTGAAGAGCAAGGGAAGAAGGCTCCCAACCTTGACATCCTTCCTTTGACGGACCCCGATACCTACGATGTCTTTTCCCGGGGCGATACGGACGGCGTGTTTCAGGTGGAAAGCTCGGGTATGCGCCAGTACTTGCGTATGCTCCGCCCGAACTGCTTTGAAGACATCATCGCTATGCTGGCGCTGTACCGGCCCGGCCCGCTCGGTTCCGGCATGGTCGATGAATTCATCAAGCGCAAGCACGGAGAAGTGGACGTCACCTATCCGCTGCCGTCGTTGGAAGGCTGCCTGAAAGACACCTACGGGGTTATCGTCTATCAGGAACAGGTCATGCAGATCGCGCAGATTGTCGCCGGGTATACCCTCGGCGGCGCAGACCTGCTCCGGCGAGCGATGGGGAAGAAAAACGCCGAAGCCATGGCCAAAGAACGAACCCTTTTCGTGGACGGTGCCGTCAAGAATGGCACCAGTAAGGAAAAGGCGACGGAAATCTTTGACTTGATGGAAAAATTCGCGGAATACGGTTTCAACAAATCGCACTCCGCCGCGTATGCGCTCATTTCTTACCATACGGCGTATCTGAAGACCCACCACAAGGTGGAATTCATGGCCGCCCTGCTCACTTCGGAAATCGGCAATCAGGATAAGATCCTCAAGTACATTGCCGCCTGCAAGGACAATGACATTGAAGTCCGGCAGCCTGATGTCCAGGTCAGCCGCCGCGAGTTCATCGTGCGCGACGAGGCGGTGGTTTACGGTTTGGGAGGGATCAAAAACGTTGGTGATGAAGCCATCCGCGAAATCGTTGCCGCCCGTGAGAAGGACGGTCCATTCCTTTCGTTCTTGGATCTGTGTATTCGCGTCAGCCTGCGGAAAGTTACAAAACGGGTCTTGGAAAGCCTCATCAAGGGAGGAGCGCTGGATTGCTTCGGCTGTTCCCGCGCCGCTATGGTTGCGGCCATTGATCCAGTGGTCGCCCGTGCTCAAAAGAAGATCAAGGAAAAACAATCCAACCAAATATCCTTGTTGACGCTTTCCCCCAAGAAAATTGAAGAAAATCAGTCGTCTGGGATAGGCTTCTCCTGCGAGGAAGAAAGTATTTCGGAGTGGGACGAGGATCAGAAGCTCCGCTTTGAGAAGGAAGCGCTTGGCTTCTTTTTGACGAGTCATCCTTTGCAGCCCTATCGGCATGAACTGAATCGGCTGGATCTGCGCCCGTTGGAAGACTGCCGGGAAATGGCGGACAAGGCGACGATCAAGTGCGCCGTGTTGGTCACGAGTATCCGCGAAATCCTCAATAAACGTGGAAACCGCATGGCCTTCGTCGCTGTGGAAGATCTTACGGCTTCCGGTGAGGTGACGTTCTTTACGGAAGAGCTGAATGCCAGCCGAGATCTGCTCAACTCGGAACAGCCGCTTTTACTGACCGCGACTATCGACAATAGAGAAAGCTCGTCTTATTCTCCTGATTCGGATGACGATTCGGACGATGAGGCCCCGGTCAAGGAAATCAAACTGCGGGGCGTTTCGGTACAGGCCTTGAACGACGCCTGCTCCGCAAGCGACGCGCCCATTTCATGGGAGCTGGATCCCCGCCGCCTGAACGCTGAAGGGATGGAATCGCTCAAGGCCATTCTCGAAAGGCATAAAGGAAACACTGAAATGCAGTTGGCTTTCTGCCTTGACGGCACCTTCTGCCGGGTACGGCTTGGCCCACAGTGGATGGTTACTCCCGGCCCGGCCTTCCAGCAGGATATGCATCGCTGGTGTTCAGCTAATCCTATCCAATAACATACAGAAAGAAAGGAATACCATGTCTCGACCTTTTTGGAAGCTTACGGTTCGTTCCGAATTCTGCGCCGCGCACGCCCTTCGGCACTATCAAGGAAAGTGCGAACACCTCCACGGTCATAACTACGCCGTCGAAGTCGTCGTCAAAGGGTATACCCTCTCGCAGAATACGGAACTCCTCATGGATTTTGGCGACCTTAAGGCCCTCCTCAAACAGGCCCTCGAGCCTCTTGATCATGCCTATATCAATGATGTGCCCCCGTTCGATGCCGTGAACCCCTCTTCAGAGAACTTGGCGCGCTATATCTGGAATCAGATGGCACCCTCTCTTCCCGAAACGGTGAAAATGTACAGCGTAACGGTAGCCGAAAAGGGCATCCAGTCCGCAACGTACATGGAAGAATAACTATTTAACATATTGAAATAATTTTAGATTTTAGAAACATGTGTCAAAATATGCCCTGACTATGTGGAGAAACTCCCCCCCTTCTCGGTTTTATTGAGAAGGGGGGAGTCTTGTTTCTAGGTTCTTCATATTTTTAAAATTGTCCTCCTCACATATGTTTTAGAGCCCTTCGACGAACATACACATATACGTATCTCGCCAACATGTTGCGTTCCTATGCTTCCCAGCGGACAAGGTGGGCAATTCATCAGCCCCTGTCTTCCATTCAATGGAAGTTCGGAACTCAGAGGTTGTTACGCTAAAAAATCATATAATTTAGAGGGGTCACAGGAAAATCATTTTTGTATAACATCTTTTTGAGCATGGTTATGGAAATCAAAGGAGGTTTTCAATGGAAAGCAGCACGCTCAAGAAGAAAGCCAAGGATGCATTCGACAAAACCACAGATTATCTGAGCGAAGCCAAGGATTCCGTCACGGAAAACGTGGGTGATTTCGTTGACGAAGCCAAGGATAATCTCAGCAAGGTTAAGGACAAGGCCAAGGAAGGTATCAATGCCGCCGGTGAAGCGGTGCAAAAAGCCTACGAAAAGGCCAAAAAGTAACGTTCCTGCCCTTATTCACGTTCGCCAGGGACACTATGTCATCGCGGGAAAGTCCGGTTTTCGCTGCGAACAATAGTTTTAGAAAATAGGAAATCCCCCTTGAGCATAAACTCAAGGGGGATTTCCATCTTAGAAAATACCGCATACAGCCCTACTCACCACCATTTGGAACTTATTCCTTCTGGAGCCAATCCACCAGTTCCTGCAGGAGTTCAGGGCGATCTTTTCCGAGAGGGAAGAAAGGCCCCGAAACGCCGTGGTCCATGAGCATGGCCTTGGTGGCTTCAAAATCGGCGTCGGGCAGATCCACTTTCGTGATGGCGCAAATGACCTCACGCTGCGTATAGATATTCAGAAAACCAGCGGGCAGGCGGCACAGCGGATCATTGGCGGGGTGGACATAGATAAGCACGTCGGTATCCACAGTGGTACTGAGCAATGCCGGATAATACATGGGGTGGCAGAAGAATTCACCGGGGGTATCGACGCCCCCGTCCAGATCATATTGCATGGCCTGCGTTTTTTTCGCCTCATCACACGCGATACCGTGAAGCGCCGCGTATAATGTGCTTTTCCCCGCGCCGACCGTGCCAAGAAGAACGTAACGTTTCATCGGGTTAACTCTTGGTCGTTTCGCATGCGGCAAAGCCCAGTACGTCGTGAAGGGCTTTTACCGTATAGCGTAAGGCTTCTTCCACGCTGGCTACGGAGCCCTGAATGACCAGTGCGCCGGTGAAGCGATCCACAAATCCGATCTGGACGGAAGCGGCTTTTGTAGCGAAGTCGCCTGCGATCATAGCCGCTTCACGAGGGCTCAACGTCAAGATCCCTACCGCTTCAGCGCCGGGAACGCCCATTTTTTGGGCGAGATCCTCGTCAGGGTGGGCGATCAGATGAGCAATCGTAACCTGTTTCCCTGGTACGAGTTCCTGAATGATACGTGCTTTTTCTTCCATGAGCTCAATTCTCCTGCGCACAGTCTGGCGTGCATCAGCGAAGGACGTTGACCGCACAACCCGTGCGAATCCGATAAGGATAAGTGAACCCGCTCCATATTTCAAGGAGGAGTTCGGTGAGAGGCCTGTGGCTCAATACTCTCTTTGCTTCAAAAGCAAAGCCAGCGAGCAGGCATCTTTCAGCGATGTAATCTTATTTACCCGTTTCTTCTCGTATTTTTTGTTCGCCAAGCGCCTGCTGCTCTTCTTTTCCCATCGGGAGCCGCTCGCAGGCACGGCAATACTCCCTAAAAGCATTCCTCCAACAATATCTATGGGGTGATGCTGCCCCAACCACACTCGGGAAAAACCCATGAGCGCGATTACTGCCGAGAGGAAAAGGGAAAAAGGACGGTTTCTGAACCAAAGTGCCAGAGGCACGGCTGCGGTGATGATAGTCGCCGTATGCCCTGAAGGGAACGAAGCATATTGATTGATAAAGCCCAAAGGGTATGGAGGCCAAGGAAATCCCGGTCTCGGCATACCCAGCCCGTATTTCATGATCTGCATGACGAAGCACAAAAAGAACATGCTGAACAAAACGCAACGCAGAACGAACACTGTTTCCCGCCAGTCCCGCTTAGTGAGAGCGACAAGCAGTAACACAAGATAAAACAAGTAGATGAGCGGATTGCCGATATGGGTAACGATGCTCATGAAGCGAGTAATGTGAATATCGGCTGTCGCTAGCGGAGAAAAGAATTGGCGGACGGGTTCTCCCCACCAGCCGAGGCAGAGGATAACGAACGCCATTATGGCACCAAGCGGTGCCAACAGGCAAAGATGCTCCCCCCATCGGTAGTCCGGGGACGGAGCAAGAAGCGTTCTGATAGAGTAACTTATTGGATTCATAAAAAGATTACTAAGTCCAGTGGATGAAATAAGCAAGAGGCATTTTGTCGTCTTCCCCCTGATGAACCACAGTCATGTTCTCGTCAGAGAGATGCTTTGCCCCGGGATAAGAAGCTAAACGAATAGGTTGGATACATGTATTATTTCCCGCAGTCGTCCTGTTCCGGCATGTCCGGATGAGCATATGCCTCTGCCCTCATCGAAAGCGAAAGATGTTTCACCTATGTTTTCCATGACATATTGCGCAACGCTCCCGTTTTGCTATGCTCAAAGAAAAAACAGGAGAAGCGGCATGGAAAAAGTGCTTCGTATCAATGTCGGCGCTGAAAACGGCCCCGTGGCTACTATAGAGGAACTCGGCGCGTACGCGGGCCTTGGAGGGCGCGCTATGACAACGACCGTCGTATGCAACGAAGTCCCCCCGAATTGCCATCCTCTTGGTCCTGAAAACAAGCTCGTTTTTTCTCCCGGCCTGATGGCTGGTTCGGCTGCGGCGTCGTCGGGCCGTATCTCGGTCGGATGCAAAAGCCCGCTTACGGGGACCATCAAGGAATCCAACTCGGGCGGCACCGGCGGCCAGTTCATGGCCCGCCTTGGCTATGCGGCCATTATCATTGAAGGCGAAAGAAAAACAGACGACCTGTGGAAAATCGTCATCACGAAAGACGCGGTAACGTTTGAAAAATGTAATGAATACCGTATGTTTTCCAACTATCCTCTAGTTGCCGCCCTTCAGGAAAAATACGGCATGGAACCCGGATATGTGACCATCGGGACTGCCGGGGAAATGCTCATGTGCAATTCCACCATCTGCTTTACCGATCCTGAAGGCCGGGCTACCCGCCATGCCGGGCGCGGCGGCGTTGGAGCCGTCATGGGCTCCAAGGGAATCAAGGCTATCGTGCTGGACCCGGCGGGTACTCCGGTAATCCGCAAACCGAAGAACGCTGAAGCGTTCAAAGCGGCGAGCCGGGCCTTCGCACAGGGGCTTTCGTCACATCCCGTATGCGGAACGGGACTTCCCACGTACGGAACCAACGTTCTCGTCAATATCCTGAATGAAGCAGGCGGATTGCCCACAAAAAATTTCTCGGTCGGCCGTTTTGAAGGCGCGGATAAGATTTGTGCCGAGACGATGGTGGAAATCCAGAAACGTCGCGGCGGCAATCCCACTCATGGCTGTCACCGCGGCTGCATTATGAAATGTTCCGGTATTTGCGTGGATGAAAACGGCGAATTCGTGTCCAAGCAGCCTGAGTATGAAACCGTCTGGTCGCACGGTGCGCATTGCGGCGTGGATGACTTGGACAAAATCATCCTCTGTGACCGTCTTGAGGACGATTATGGGCTTGATACCATCGAGACCGGCGCGGCTCTCGGCGTGCTTATGGAAGCCGGCGCCCTCAAATGGGGGGACATCGACGGCATCATCGCCATGATTCATGAAATCGGCAAGGGTACGCCTATGGGCCGTATCCTTGGTGCGGGAACGGCCACCACGGCCCGCTGCTTTGGCATTGAGCGCGCGCCCGTCGTCAAGGGGCAGGCCATGCCCGCCTATGATCCCCGTGCGGTCAAGGGGCAGGGTGTGACGTATGCCACGACGACCATGGGAGCGGACCACACGGCGGGCTATGCCGTGGCGACCAACATCTTGGGATGCGGCGGCAAGACCGATCCTCTTTCCGCAGAGGGGCAGGCCGAAATATCCCGAAACCTGCAGATCGCCACGGCCGCTATCGATGCCACGGGCTATTGCCTCTTTACGGCATTTGCCCTGCTCGATCAGCCTGAAACCATGCAGGCTCTTGTCGATACGATTAATGCCATGTATGATCTGAACATGTCCCTTGATGACGTGACGGAGCTCGGCAAGGATATCCTCAGAAAGGAGCGGGCATTCAATGCCGCTGCCGGGTTCACCAAGGCCCACGATCGGTTGCCTTTGTACTTCAGCCGTGAGTCGGTTGCCCCCCACAATGTGCGTTGGGATGTTTCGGACGAAGATCTGGATTCCGTATTCAATTTTTAATAATTATGCCCGCTAAGGCATATTCATGAATATGGGGACGAAACGCACGACGCTTCGTCCCCATTTCGCATAGGAAAGGCAATGAAAGACGCTGAACGCACGAACAGGGACACTCCCGCCGCACTCGACGCCATACCGGAACGCTATTGGAGAAACGCCCGTTTCCTTTCCCGGACGGATCAAGAGAAACTCTTGCAAGCGCATGTTGTTATCATAGGGCTTGGCGGTTTGGGCGGGACCGTTCTTGAGGAGCTCCTGCGGCTCGGCATCGGTACGATTACCGGCGTTGATATGGATGTCTTTGAACTTTCGAACTTGAACCGGCAGCTCCTCGCTACGGAAGAAAATATCGGCCTTCATAAGGCGGAAGCGGCCCGTTTACGTGCCCGGCAAATCAATTCGGGCGTCCGCTTCATCCCTGTGACGGAAAAACAGGACTTCGGATCGATGTGCGCTCTGTTTCGGGATGCTGACGTTGTTGTCGATGCGCTAGGAGGGCTTGCGGACAGGCAGGCGCTCGAGAAGGCCGCCGCGGAAAAGGGTGTTCCCGTGGTCAGTGCCGGCATAGCCGGGCTGACGGGCTGGTGCAAGGCCATCTTTCCGGGAGAGACGGGGCCCGCGTCTCTTCTCGCCGGAGAAGGCGATCGCCCTACTCCCGACGAAATCCTCGGCAACCTCGCGCCCACGGTATTTCTTGCGGCTTCCCTACAGGCTGCGCTCGTGCTCCAAATCCTGACCGGAAAACCCGTCCGGCGGGAAGCCTTGTTTTTTGATCTTGAAGATGGAACCTTCACGCAGGTAGTGCTCGATCGGAGGCCATGATGAAACTCACCGTCAAATGTTTTGCCACGCTTATGCCTCTGACCCCTCCGGGCGGCAGCTTGGAGTTTCACGGTACGGATGTCTGTGACCTGCTGCGGCAGCTCAGTATCCCGGAGTCAGAAGCCAGGATCATTTTTGTGAACGGCATCGGCGTAGAAAAGGATGCCTTGCTCCATGATGGCGATCGCGTGGGGATTTTCCCCCCCGTGGGAGGAGGGTGATTTCCGTCTTTGCACAATAGTTGAAATTGCCTGCCGTGCAAAAAGAGTGTCCGCCGTCTTTTGGGTGGCGGCAAACTCCAGTGAGAAGATCCGCCGTTTTTTGTGATAATCATTTTTTCGGATGGCCTCCTTACTTAGAAAGGAGGTGCGGGGCTCCTGCATGAGGCGTCAGCCCATACAGGAGCGGGAATCGATGCGCGAGCACCGGTTCTTCAGGGGAGAGGGGGGACCTCTCCCCTTTCTTTTTGGAGAGCATCATTGAAAGCGGTGAAACAATCTGGAGGATACGCATGGAATCAAGCACGTACTGGCTCGACCTGATCGCTGAAACGTACATCGGCATCTGCGTGTTGTGCTGCCTGTTCATTATCTCCAAACAGCGGCGGCGCCCTGCCCCTATGATGCGCGTCATGCTGCTGGTCTGGCCCATCATCACGCTGTGGGCCGGCCCCTTGGGGATCTGGGCCTATGAAACATCCAATCGGCGTATGCCTTCCCATGACAGTGACGGTGGAGCTAGGCATGACATGTCCGACATGCATATGGAAATGCCCATGCAGCCGATGCATTCACATACCCCTCACTGGAAGAGCGTCATGACGGGAACGCTCCATTGCGGGGCGGGATGCACACTTGCCGACTTGGCAGGCCCCTTCCTCTTTCGCATAGCGCCCTTCGTTCTCTTTGGCAGTTCACTGTATGGGGAATGGGCGGTGGATTATGTGTTGGCCCTGATCATCGGCGTTTTCTTCCAATATGCCGGATTGGCCTCGATGAGCCATGACCGGGGCCTTTCCCTCTGGTTCAGGGCTTTCAAGGTTGACTTCTTGTCGCTTACGGCTTGGCAGGTGGGGATGTACGGCTGGATGGCCATAGCTGTGTTCCTTTTGGTAGGCCCCATGTCGCCTGATCAGCCCGTTTTTTGGCTCATGATGCAGATCGGCATGGTTTGCGGCTTCATCACCGCGTACCCCATGAATTGGTGGCTCATACGCATCGGTATTAAAAGCGCCATGTAAGCGCCTTCGAGGAACTGGCCCCACCCGGAATATTCGGGGTGGGGCTTTTTCTTTCTTGTGGTATGCCCGCCATGCCCCTTTCTTCAGCAACCCCCTTGAGTGTGTATCCTTTCCGGCTGCCATTGCTCCATCTCGAACGGGGCGTCGTGGATATATTACGGTACAGTCTGAATTTTTTTCTGTGTTTACAGAATGGATACAGCATGATAGCGAATGAGAAACGACACGTCATCCGAAACCTTTTGCGTTCAATGATACCCATAGAGGAGGAGCATGATGGATGTTTTTGATCTTGCTGACAACTTGCGCGCGGAATTTCAGGAGAAAGGCGTTTCCAACGAGGAATTTTTGCTAAAAATTGCCGAAACGTACGATATCAAGCGGGTCTTTGTCAGTTCAGTGGCGGACGAGCTCTTTGACAAGATCCCAGACAAACGCATTGCGGAAGTCCCTGAGGTCGGTATGGATGAAGCCAAGCATTTGTGGTTTGCGTTTGGCATTGGGAAAATCCTTTTGCGAGATCGAGGGCTGGAGCCTTCCAATTTTGATTGTATGCAGTTTTCCAACCGGCTTCTTCAGATGAAATAACCTCTCTCCACAGCCGAGAGCCGGGACACAGCCCGGCTTTTTTTGTATCCGCCGAAGTAATCATATAAAGCTCCCCTCATTTTCATTATCGCTGAGGGATATCAGTTTCGATGAGGAGTGCTGTATGCGGGTCATTATCTTGGGTGGTTCCGGCTTCATAGGTAGAGCCCTGACGCAGGCGCTCATTTCCCGTGGCGATGAGGTGGTTGTTCCGACTCGGCATGTCCCAGCCGCAACGCCCTCCACCGGCCCCGAATACCAGTTATGGGATGGGCAGGATCACTCGAGCCTGAGCCAACTCCTCAATGGAGCCGATGCCGTCATTAATTTGCTTGGTGAAAACATCGCGGCGAAACGTTGGAGTTCTGTACAAAAAGAACGCATCATCAGCTCAAGGCTCCTCGCGGGGCAGGCGCTCGTTATCGCGCTGCAAATGCCCATCGTAAAACCCAAAGTCTTGATACAGGCTTCGGCAATCGGTTATTACGGATTCTGGCCCGAAAACGCTTCGGCTCCCGACTGTACCGAAGACAGTCCCGCCGGTTCAGGTTTTTTGGCGACCACCACCATCCAATGGGAACGTTCAACACAGCAGGCGGAGCATTTGGGACTCCGCCGGTGCATCATCCGGACAGCGCCCGTGTTGGGATTGGGTGGAGGTATGCTTGCCAAGCTGCTCCCGGTGTTCCAGCTTGGGCTTGGAGGGCCGGTGGGGACAGGAAGGCAGCCGTTCGCTTGGATTCATCTTGACGATGAAGTAGCCGCGATTCTTTTTTTACTCGATCATGAAGAGCTGAGCGGCCCCTTCAACCTTGTGGCCCCTGAGCACAGTACCATGAATGATTTTGTGCAATCCCTCGGAAAAGTGCTGAAAAGGCCCGTATGGCTTCCCGTCCCCTCGCCTCTTTTGCGGCTCGGTTTCGGCGATATGGCCGATGAACTGCTCCTTGCCGGACAAAAGGCCTCTCCTGTCCGTCTGCTGGAGCATGGGTTTGTCTTTCGCCACCCCACCCTCGACTCGGCTCTTTTCGCATGATGCGGCGGTATGCGGCAACGTTATCCATCTATCAATAAAATAGATTCTCTTTTCCAAAGCGAAATTCTTGCCCCATCCCGTGGTGAAGGGTTCCCTTTCAGGAGGAAATCCTATAGTAATGCGAACAGGAACTAACTCACAATAACTGCGAGGGGCAGGAGACATGATTTCAAGAAGACAAAAAATGGTAAATCTCTGGAAGCAAGTCCGGTTCATCGAAATCGTCGATCCGGGGAACCAGTTTGTGAAGAACCTGATGTTCGACGGCGTTTATTCCTCTGATTTTGCGCTGTTGAGTGAAGATATCCTTGATTGGTTCTCAGCCATCAATGAGCGGTATGCCTCTGTATATTCCGATACCGAGCATCATCGGGCTGTAAAGGCGACCATCGATCAAATGTATGCATGATTGAAACGGTACGCATGAAACAAAGGCGATCCTTCCGGATCGCCTTTGTTTTTCAGTATATTGTGTCGGAAAATCGCTTCAAAAAAGACATTCGCCCCGCCCAAACGCTGTCCCCTCCGCCCCTCCCTTTATTTACAGGAGCCATGCGGCATGGTACGAACGCAAAAGGATGGACAGGACACGTCCGGGGCCTTTTTTCCGTAAAAAAACCGCCTGTATCATCGATACAAGCGGCTTTTGGCTACATACCGCAGCCGCCACAGCCTCCGCCCCCGCAAGGGCCGCCTCCGCGCAAGGGTTTGGGAGGCATTGGCCGGACAGGGCCCACCTTGAAAGGCTTCGCCCCGTGTTTCAGGTTTGCGGCCGAAAGCAGCCGTTCGGTGTCTGCACTTCCGCAATTGGGGCAAGGCGGACAGGCTTCATCGGGGCCGACCATGTCTTCAAACTCGCAAGAGCAGGAAGAGCAATAAAAATCGTACATAGGCATAAGGGGATAACTCCATTCTGACGTCGTGCCGTGTATGACTGCTGATTATATAGCCAGTTTTTAACCGCTGACAAGGCTCTTTTCTTGTGTCTTGTCATTTTCTTTTGGGACGGCGTGCCTCCACCGAGCTTGCCAAGTTTTGGTTCCTGTGCCAAACAACAGTGTTTGTGTTTTTTATCGTCCGTTTCAGGCTCTACATCTTCAACAGCATTTGCCCTATGTCATTACCCCAGCGCATACCATACGGTTTTTCGGCCTGCCTGATTCTGGCCCTTCTGCTCTTTTTCCTTGCGGAAGCCCATGCCCGATCAGCGTCAGGGGAGGAACGGGGGAGCCGCACGTCCGTCGAACTCAAAACGTCAGACGGATCACTCTCTAATGGGCAGACACCAAAGCTGGAATTACGTACTTTTACGATTGAGATGCTTAACGACGGCGTGCATGTCAGTACGGGAATAGGGCTGGAAAACGGCGGAGTGGTCCGGTCCCAGCTGCGGGATGGCGCCGTAATGACACTGACTTGCAAACTTGCTCTTGAGCGTGTGCGCATCCTGCTCTCCAACGAAGTCATTTCCGGGGAATCGCGCTCATACCAGTTGCGCCATGATTTGCTTTCCCGCGAGTTCATTTTGTCGTCTCCGGGGCACCCCATTGTGCGGCAAAAGCAGTTTGATACCCTGCTCGCCTCAGCTTTTCAGCATCTGGATTTTCTCCTTCCTTTGCAGGCGCCGCTCGTTTCCGGGGAGACCTATCGCGTCCAGCTCAAGATCACTCTGGAACACGCCGAAGTTCCGCCGTGGCTGGAAAAAGCTCTCTTTTTCTGGTCATGGGAAGTCACTCCGCCCTTATCTTTTTCTCAGGACTTTATTTTCTAAGGCTGGGGGGGGCACGCATGACGGAACAGGAGAAGGTTGTCCAGATTGGCGTTCCTGATGAACGGGAACGGCGCCGCAGGCGTTATGAACTCTTGGCGGCCTTCCTTCTGCTGTTGTTGGTGTTGGGGGGAACATGGACGCAGCTCACGCTTTATGGCGTGGACTCATGGATGTTCATCGCCTTGCTGAATATCAACTCCATCTTCATGCTCATCATCCTGTTCCTTGTCGCCCGGAATGTCGTAAAGCTGATCATGGAGCGGCGCAGAAAAGTTTTCGGCGCCCAAATCCGTACCCGCCTTGTCGTCGTTTTTGTTTCTCTTTCTCTGATTCCTACAGTCATCATGTTTCTGGCATCCAACCGTGTCGTCGCAACCAGCGTCGACTACTGGTTTACCCGGCAGACGGAAACATCCCTCCAGGCGGCCCTTGATGTGGGGCAAAGTTTTTATGCGGCAGCGGCGGAACGTTTGCACAGCCGTTCCGAGGCGATCGCTCAGGAAGCCGCACAACGGCGCATCGCTTGGACGGCCTCCAGCGCCAACACGCTTCTTCAAACAAAGCAAAAAGAATACGGCCTTACCCTGGTAGGCTTTGTCACGCCGCAGGAGAAGGAACTGTATTGGCACGCCCCCAAAGCCTTTACCGAGGGATGGCAGGAAGCACGCACGCGAATCGATTGGACCCATGTGGCCAGGGCGACCTTCGGCTCCTTGCTCTGGGCAACGGATGATGCCGATTACGTTATCGGCGTTTTGGCGATTGATGGAGGCAAAACCGGCTACCTGATCACGGCGGAGAGCATTGGGCAGGGCTTGCTGGCCAAACTCGAACGGATTTCAAAGGGCTTCGAAGAATACGCTCAGCTGAAGCAGCTCAAAAAGCCGCTCAAAGTTTCTTTTTTGCTTATTTTGGGCGTGCTGGGAATGATCACCATCTTCGGTTCCGTCTGGTTTGGCTTCCGCCTGTCCAAAGAGTTCACGGCCCCCATTTTGGCTTTGGCGCAAGGGACCACGCGCATTGCGCAAGGCGATCTCGATTTCCGTCTCGAGGATAAAGGCGCTGATGAGCTGGGGCTTCTTGTGCAGTCCTTTAACCATATGGCTAAAGATCTCCAAGAAGGCCGGATGAGCCTGACCCATGCCAACGCGATGCTGGCCGAGCACAATCGCTATATCGAAACGGTGCTCGACAATATCACCACGGGCGTCATCACGTTGGATGCGGATGGGCGCATCCGGACAATGAACAAAGCGGCAAGTTCCATTTTTGATGCCCAGCCCGAAAGGCTCGAAGGGAGAAACCCCGCGGAATTTCTTCCCAGAAGCTACTCCAATATTTTTGTTTCCATGCTTGAAACGCTACGCGAACACCCCGAGCAAAATTGGAAGCGCCAGGAAGATTTTCTGCTTGGGGATCGGAGCTGGAAGCTCATATTGCACGCGGTTGCGCTCTCCGGGCCTGGCGGCATCCGGGCATATGTCATTGTTGTTGAAGATATTACGGAACTCGAGAAAATGCAGCGGATGGCCGCATGGCGCGAAGTCGCCAAGCGCATCGCCCATGAGATCAAGAACCCGCTTACTCCAATCAAGCTATCGGCGCAGCGTTTGGATAGAAAATTCGGCAAGCAGATAGAAGATCCGGCATTTGGTCAATGTACCGATCTTATCGTCAAACAAGTCGAGCGGCTGCAGGAAATGGTGCAGGAGTTTTCCTCTTTTGCTAAGCTTCCGGAAGTGCAGCTTTCACCAGACGATGTCGCCCCCCTGTTGGACGAACTCACAACGCTCTTCCGTACAAGCCACAGCAGCGTCATGTGGGATTTGCATCTGCCCGAACGTCTGCCCAAGATAGCTTTGGATCCCGCGGCATTGCACCGTGCCTTGCTGAATATCTTTACCAATGCTGCGGAAGCGCTGGATACCCTGCCACCCGAAGCCACCAAGCGGGTGCGCATTACGGCTGTCCACGACCGGGGACGTGGCAGCCTCAGGCTCATCATTTCCGATAATGGCCCGGGATTGCAGCCGGAAGAACGGGAACGTATGTTTGAGCCCTACTTTTCCCGCAAGAAAGGGGGCACGGGACTGGGGTTAGCCATTGTCAAATCCATCATCGCCGATCACCGTGGCACCATCCGGGCTGTAGCGGCACAGGGGGGCGGGACATCCATTGTCCTTGAATTCCCTGTTATGAGGGCCTAGCGGATTTCGCTTGCGCTCAACGGATAATCGCAACTCATGAACCCAATAAAAAAACTCCCCGGGGCTACCGGGGAGTTTTTTATTGGCACAACAACGTACAAAAGCTGCGTGGCGGACCTGCCCGCTATTGCTTGAGGCGGGAATCGCTTTTATCGACACAGGCAAAAGTCAGCTCTGCCCTGCCCCCGCGCCATGTGGTTTCCGAAGTAAGGTTTTCGATGTACACTTCCTGATTGATGCTGTCGCAAGCTTGCTTCGCTTGGGCTACAACGTATTCCCGAGCGCCATTCGTTCCGCCCTGATACGTCATCAATTCGACGCTTAACGTATGCAGCTGTCCATCGGTTACGGCAGGAGCGGAAGCGTTAGCTGCAGGGGCTTCAGAAACGGCCCCTTCAAGGTTTGAGGGGGGTTCCGTATCATTCGCGGCACAACCAGAGAGCAACAACAACGCAGCACCAATCACACCAAATCGTTTCATAGCATCATCCTGTTTCTATCAAAAAATACGGCTGAATGCCGCACTCTCCTCGATATGATTGAAGGCAACCGAGAAGCTATCCTGTGATAGTATCCGCAATTCATAGACTTACGGTATAAAAAATGGACGCGTTGTCAAGTGGGCTATGCTGAAAAACCATTTGGACCGGCAGGATTCTCACTTTAGGTCTTGGCGCGGAATTTGTTTTGAGTACGGTTATGGTTTTGAAGATTTTTGCGTAACTATTTTTGTTTATGTGGAAAATTTTGTGTGTTGAGTGTATAAAATTTACATAATTACATTATAATTATGGGCTACACATGGATAGCCTCAAATACAAAACATACCATTCGAAAATCAACGTATTCATACCGTAACGCAGCGGCACTCATCCCAAACAAAAACAGGTATACAACCCCCCTTAGCCTGTATTATAGTCCCCCGAATGGCATATTTTCCATGCTGTTTTTGTCCCTAAACAGCTCTCTTGAATACTGCTTCACTCTGTCCGACATAAGGGGAATGTTCATACCAGGCAAGAAACGGATCGGCTTGTGTCGATTGCCAGCATGGACGTTGCGGAGCTTAGAGGAGCATAAAAAGATGTTGCCGGATTCATATCGGCTGCATGGAGGATGAGATTGTGGAACCGTATTACGCAGGATGGCTCTCGCTGCTGCCGCCAGTTATCGCCATCACCTTGGCCTTGCTGACCAAAGAAGTCATTTCCTCTTTGCTGATCGGCATATTGACGGGAACGTTCATTTATTCCGTCGGGATGAATAGTGATGTCCTGTTCATGGGAACCATTGAATCGGCCTTTGACACTATGGCCAACAAGGTCGACTTCAACATCCTGGTTTTCTGCACGCTGCTTGGGGCTTTGGTCTACACCATTTCCATGGCGGGGGGGACGAGAGCGTACGGGAAATGGGCTACGCGCAGGATCAAGAGCCGAAAGGCCGCCCTGCTGTCCACCGGCGGTCTGGGTGCGTTCATTTTCATCGATGACTATTTCAATTGCCTTACCGTCGGTACGGTTATGAAACCTGTCACCGATTCCTACAAAATTTCTCGCGCCAAGCTGGCCTATATCATTGATGCCACTGCCGCGCCCATCTGCATCATCGCGCCTATTTCCAGCTGGGCCGCCGCGGTGGGAAGCAACCTCAGGACAACCGGGGCGTTCTCCAGCGATTTTGCCGCGTTTGTTTCCACTATCCCCTATAACTTCTACGCCCTGCTCTCCATCGCTATGGTGGGCCTTATCTGCCTGACCAATTCGGATTTCGGCCCCATGCGCACAGCTGAGGAACGCGCTCAGCACGGTGATCTTGGCGCCGTTGATGGAAGTTCCGAGAAGCAGGTTCAACCGGCGGAACGTGGGACCGTATGGGATATGTTGCTTCCCATCGGCAGCCTGATCGTTTTTGCCGTACTCGGCCTCCTCTATAGCGGCGGTTACTGGGGCAAGGATCCGGCGTTCCACACCATGGGCGCGGCCTTCGGCAACTGTACGGCCGCCAAGGCGCTTGTTTGGGCATCCGTCGGAGCCCTTACCGTGTCCTTCCTGCTTTTTGTTCCTCGCGGCCTTTTGTCTTTCAGGACATTTATGGACGGGGCCGTTGAAGGCATGAAGGCCATGCTGCCCGCCAACATCATTCTGGTGCTGGCATGGACGATCAGCGGTGTCTGCCGCGATCTTCTCCAAACGCCTATTTTCGTGCAGTCCCTTGTGGCGGACGGAGGCGTATCCGGGGCGTTCCTCCCCGCCATCGTGTTTTTGATTGCAGGCTTTTTGAGCTTCTCCACGGGCACGGCATGGGGGACCTTCGGCATCCTGATCCCGATCATCGTCCCGGTGGCTCAGGCCGTCGATCCGGATCTCGTGGTGGTTTCCCTTTCCGCGACCCTCGCTGGCAGCGTGTTCGGTGATCATTGCTCCCCCATTTCGGATACGACCATTCTCTCCAGTGCCGGTGCCGGATGTAATCATATCGAACACGTCTCGACACAGCTGGGTTATGCGTGCATCGTGGCTTTTTGCTGCTTCGTCGGTTACGTTGTCGCCGGATTTACCAAGGCCAATCTGTGGTGGAGCCTTGGCTCTTCCCTTGTCCTGCTGCTCATCAGTGTGTTCATTTTGCACATGCTGGGCAATAAAAGGGCTGCTGCTAGAGAAACGGCCGCAATCGGGGGAAATGCCTGATAGTCCGCGTAAAAAATCGGGTATATGGGAGGGTGGGCTCGGGTCCGCCCTCTTTTTTGTGCGCACATGGGATAAATAGAACTATTATCCTGTAAATACGGTATAATAAAAAATCCGGAAGACGGACACAAGAAATGTTTCTGGGCAGTCCCTTTTTTCGGGACGTTAGATTGACAGTATCTCAATTGAGATGCATTATAACTCAAATACGATACGAGGTGAGTATGGCTAGTACGACAATGGTCCACATCCGTGTTGACGAAAAGCTCAAGCGCGAAGCATGTGCCGCCTTGGACGGCATGGGCCTGTCTCTTTCCGATGCTGTGCGTCTGCTCCTTGTTCGTGTAGCGGCAGAAAAGGCTTTGCCTTTCGAAATCAGGGTTCCCAACACAAGCACAATCCGAGCTATGGAAGACGTGAACGTGGGTACGCTGGAATCCTTCGAGTCTGTCACAGCACTTATGGCCAGCATCGATGAGAACAATTGAAGCAACACCAACCTTCAAGGAGGACTTGAAAAGAGTCTGCCAGGATCCGGGTCGGAAACGAACCGTTGAGGACCTGCTCTCCATTCTGGCGCGTGATCTTGAATTCATGGTGGGTATGCCGGCGCACACGCTGCCCGGCAAATGGAGCGATTATCTGGAATGCCAGCTGCAATCGAATCTTTTCCTTATCTATAGAAAACCTGACAAAAACAGACTTCAGCTCGTACGACTCGGGAGTTGTTCCGACTTTGAATGCCGGGACGACGAGTATGACATCGGATTCTCTGTATCTTGCGGGAATAAGGAAGAGCCTTCCAGATTTTTCAAACCCGACAATGCAACTACAGGGAGACCGACTGTGACCACGCATAAAAAACCGACACTTGCCTTCGCCCTTTTCACGCTGCTTTCCATCGTCACGATCATTGCCTGCGGGATGATTTTCTTCAAATTGAAACTTCACCTGCTCATGATGTCTTGCTGGGTCGTCTGTGCCCTGTTTGCCCGACGTCTGGGTTATACGTATACGGAACTCGAAGTCGGCGCCTATGAGCTCATCCAGAGAGCTATGGGCGCCGTCATCATTTTGATGTGCGTCGGCGCGCTCATTGGGGCATGGATTTCCGCCGGAACGGTCCCGGTGATGATCTATGTCGGCCTCCAAATCATTTCCCCCAGCCTGTTTCTCGTGACAAGCCTTATCCTGTGTTCGGTGACGTCACTTACGACAGGGACTTCATGGGGTACGATCGGAACGGTCGGCCTTGCCATCATGGGGATTGGCGCCGGCCTCGGCTTTGATCCCGGTATTACCGCGGCCTCCATTATCTGCGGTGCGTTCTTCGGCGATAAGCTTTCCCCCCTCTCCGATACCACCAATATGGCCGCTGCGGTCAGCGGGGTTCCGTTGCTCCGGCATGTCCGCCATATGGTGAATACGATCACACCCGCCTATATCATCACCATTATCCTGTACGCGATCATCGGGTTCAAGCAGGGTTCTGGCGTAGCCGATACGTCCCAGCTCAATGCCATCCTCTCCGGGATCAGCGAACATTTCCAAATCGGCATTATCCCTGCCCTGCCCATGCTGCTGGTGCTCGGCCTGCTGATCCGCCAGACCAACCCGGTCCTCGCCATCGTCAGCGGCGCACTTTTCGGCGTCCTCATCGCCGTAGGGTATGCCGGTATGGATTTGACGACCGCCTTCAACTCCATGTGGAGCGGCTACAAAGCTGATTTTGCCAATCCCATGTTGGCGAAGCTGCTCAACCGCGGCGGCATCACCAGTATGCTCGACATCGCCGCCCTGGTCATTTTTGCCTGCGGGCTTGGCGGTATGCTTCGCCATATCGGCATCATCGACGTCGTGCTGGAACCCGTGGCCCGCCGTGCGACTTCCGGCCTTTCTCTCGTACTCGCCACGCTGTTCATCGGCTACGGGACGCTTATGCTGACGGCCGCCGCCTACTTCAGCATCGTCATGAACGGTACCGTCATGGCTCCCCTGTTCCGCAAACGCGGCTACCGCCCCGAAAACTGCTCCCGCGTCGTTGAAGACGCCGGAACGCTCGGCGGCCCCCTTGTGCCCTGGGCCTCCAATGCCCTCTTCCCCATGAGTATGCTCAGCGTCTCGTATATGGATTACGCACCGTGGGCGTTCGTCCTGTACCTTACGCCCCTCATGTCCATTCTTTACGCGGCCTTTAACATTAACATGACCCGGCTCACTCCCGAGGAAATGGCGGAAGAAAACAAAGAGTTCGTAGCGGAGTAATCCTCCCTCCCGCATCCTATCCCTTGAACCGCCGCCTATCCAGGGCGGCGGTTCCTCCCAAAGGAAGTATCATGGCCACCATTCTTATACGTAATGCCTCCCTTTTTTCTCCCGACCCCCTTGGAACCAACGATATCCTGATCATCAACGATCGCATTGCCGCCATCGCACAGAATGTTTCCGTCCCCGAATGGCTCGGACCGGTGCAGGAAATGAATGGCAAAGGGCTTTTTGCCGTTCCCGGATTCATAGATGCGCATGTTCACATTACCGGAGGAGGCGGTGAAGCGGGGTTTTCTTCTCAGGTCCCTCCCCTTCCGCTTTCAAAGCTTATCCGCTCGGGTGTGACGACTGTCGGTGGCCTTCTCGGCACGGACGGTGTAACCCGGCATGTTGACGCCGTACTCGCCAAAGCGAACTCCCTTGAAGAAGAAGGCGTCAGTTCCTTTATCATGTCTGGAGGTTATCCTGTACCTTCTCCGACGCTGACCGGTTCAATCCGTTCGGATATTGCCTTTATCGAAAAGGTCCGCGGCGGCAAAATTGCCATTGCGGACCACCGAGTCGCTCCCGTTTCCGCCGAAACCCTGCTTGCCGTTGCCACGGAAGCCCGCGTAGGCGGGATGCTCCGCGGATTCATCGGCATGTTGATCATGCATATCGGCGCGGCGGCGGAAGGGCTTTCCTGTGTATTCGCCGCGCTGGAACGCGCGCCGCACTTGGGGCGCCACCTGATCGCCACGCACATCAACCGTAGCTCCTTCGCCTTTTCCGAAGCTGCCAAATTGGTTGCCAAAGGCGGCTTCATGGATATTTCTTCCGGCCTGAACGTCCAAACCCTAGGGCCGGACACGCTGAAACCATCGGAAGCCATCGCTTTAGCCATGCGTCAGGGAGTAGCCAAGGAACGTATCCTGATGAGTTCGGACGGCAACGGCAGCGCGGCCCGTTATGGAGACGACGGCAGTGTCAGCGGGCTTGTGGCCTCTGATCTCGGCAGCCTCCACACGGAGTTTGTTGACTGTGTAAAGGAAGGTATGCCGCTCTCCGAAGCGCTTTGCCCCATTACCCGCAATGTGGCTCAGGCTTTCTCACTCTCCCGGAAGGGACATATCGCGGTCGGCGCCGATGCCGACATCCTGTTGCTCGCGCCCGATCTGGCCCTGCATACCGTTATCGCGCGCGGCGAGTGCATGATGCGGGAAGGAACGCTGTGCAAAAAGGGAACCTTTGAAGAATAAAGGGCTGTGCCGCACTTGAAAAAAAGCCCTATCCGAGAATGACCGGATAGGGCTTTTTATTTGTCAGCGGCAGCTTCGCTCAACTCTCCGCAAGCGAAGGATGACTGTTGACGAATGCCGCCACCTCTCTGATGGCACGCACACACTCATTCGCATACGGGGATAGCCTTTGGGCGAAATCCTCGGGTGTACTCAGCACCTGTACCTCAAAAAAGGCGTATAGGATACCATCATTTTCCACACTGTATATTTTTACCATTCTGATATTGCTGGCAATTTTATTGAAGGCGGCATCAAGGAACGCTTTGTGGCGCACATTGACCGTTTCCATGGGCATGAAGGTCCTGAGGCAGATGAAATTGCTCTCCGCTTTCTCATACCCGGGGAAATGATCTGGCACGACGAAAAAGGTAATCCCCAAAACCCGCACGCTGATCTGAGGCAAGCCATTGTTCAGGGTTCCCCATTCCGCCTCCATGCCGCGCTCTCTGATCCGCTCGTATACCTTTATGAAGTCCATGCTCATCTCCTTTCCCTAGGCTTATGCTCGGACGGTGATAGCGCGATGCCGTAAGGGACGCAACCGCTATCCGGGATGGGTTCTGGCTATGCGCGCTCCTGCCCTTCGAAAGTTCCCATTCCTTCCTAAAAAATGATGGTACCTTCTAGACAGTTCCTGGTATTCTGTATATGACAGATCAGTGTCCATGAAGGGATATAGCCGTGTGTACGGCCTATCGGGCAAACTGCATTGCGAGTGAAAACGCCTTACAGATGTTGACCTTCTTTTCAATCCGGCCTGTTGAAAAGTGACTTTAGGCTGGACGTTGTATTCAGTTAGACATTCATAAACGTATTTTTTCAGAGAAAACGCTATGGAATTTCCCCAATTCGAGTTTATCATCAAACGTATCTTTTACTTTTTTCTTCTTTTGATTGTTTTTGCCCTTGCAGCGGTATTCTGGTTCATGTTTGATGTATTCCTGTTCTGGAAGTATACGCCGCTCAGTGAATGGTCCCCCCTTGGAAGAGTGCTTTGGATGACGTTTTCCGTCCTGACGACCATAGGCGTCAACCTCCTTGTTCAGAAAAAAATCAGACATCGCTCCTCATAACAGTGCCTTTCCTTACATAGAGGCAAGGACAATGGAGCGATGAAGCCTTACTTTTGAGTCTAAAAAACGCGCCCTCCGTTCTTAATGGAACGGAGGGCGCGTTTTTCTATTAGATCAGAAGGTTCAGGAGCTATTCATCCTTCCGGCACTCCCGAGACAATCCGCCTACGGGGTTCATTTCTTCTTTTTCTGTTCCAAGGCCTTCCTGAGGGCGTCCCGATATATCCGTATTACATCCAGCCGCGCACATTTTTTGTCTTCGGCTGGAATGATATGCCACGGCGCGTATTCCGTACTTGTCCTGAGGAACATCTCATCGGCGGCTTCCACATAGGCGGGCCATTTTTCTCTGTTGCGCCAGTCATCCGGGGTGATCTTATAATTTTTCCACGGGATCTCTTCCCGCTCCTTGAACCGCCGCAGTTGCTCGTCCGGGGAAATGTGCAGCCAGAATTTGAGCAGGATATTGTTATCTTCCTGCAACTGTTCCTCAAAGTCATTCAGCTCTGCATAAGCACGCTTCCAATCCTCCGGCTGCGTCAGTTTTTCCACCCGCTCCACCAACACCCGGCCATACCATGAACGATCATAAATCGTGACGAATCCCGCCCGCGGAATGTGACGCCAAAACCGCCACAGGTAATTATGGGCGAGCTCTTCGTCAGTCGGAGCGCTGACAGGGATGACCCGGGTAATCCGGGCGTCTATGCCCGCCGTCAGCCTCCGGATAGCGCCCCCCTTGCCCGCCGCATCCCAGCCTTCAAAAAGAATCGTGCTGGAAATGCCCTTCTTGTAGGCTTTATACGTCAAATCGTATAATTCCGATTGTAACTCGGCCAATTCCTTCTTGTATACGCCGCGTTCGCACGTCCTGGAAAGATCGATGGCATCCAGAGCGGAAATCTGCCCTATCTCTTCTTCACTCGCTTTTGTTGGAACCACTGGGACCGCATTCTGCCGTTTCACGGCGACCGCCGCTTCAACCGCCGCAATAATGGCCCGGGCTACCGACGCATTACGGAAATTGCCGTCATATGCGTCGATGACGGTCCAAGGGGCATCCACCCTGTCCGTCAGAGTAATGGCCTTGGCTGCCGCGCTCACAAGGCCGTCATAGTTCTCGGCACTCTTCTTGTCATAAGGGGTGAAGTGGTGGATCTCCTGATGCTTCAGGCGATCTTTCAAACGGGCCTTCTGGACCTTCTTACCGAGATGAAGCCAGAGCTTGACGATGACAGTCCCGGATGACGCCAACGTATGCTCAAGCCTCCTCCAGCGTTCCATCGACGCATTGAACTCCCTCTCGCCGATATCTCCGCAACAAAAACGCCTGATGGTGCCACCATACCAACCACCCAAGAAGATCCCGATTTCGCCTCCGGCAGGCAGTTTGTTCCAAAACTGCCATGCTTCAGGGCGGGCTCGCTCCTCATCCGTCTGCATCCAGAAGACATGATTTCGGATCGTCTTGGCGTCCATCCACTCGGAAAGCATATTGGCGACGGCGCCGCGCCCGGAACCGTCCACCCCGGCTATGGTAATCAAGACGGGAAGTTTGTGCTCAATGCAGGTCCCCTGCGCCTTGAACAGCTTCATGCGCAGGTCGTTTTCAAGAGCTGCATATTCCTTTGCCGGATAACTCCGGCCCAATGCCGCGGACTCAAACATGGGGCACTCCTTTCCTCTACGGCTTCCTCCCAACGGGAAGGGCTATAGCAAGGTATCAATAGACTATTGTTTGAGGAGATTACGCGCCCGCCCACATGAACGCAAGCTCATCCCTTCAAGAAAAGGCGCGGCTCCAGCTGAGAGCTTTTGGCCATAGCAAAGCCAGTCACACAGGATGAACGGTCTGTAATCGCAGGGTAATGTCTTTTTGAAGAGGTTCAAAAGCCGGAAAGCACCTCACATCAGTTCATAAAACTATCCAACTAAGCATACTATCCCAGTGAAAATATTGTGCACAATACTATCAAACCAATTTATACCATCTTACATCGTCAGAACAAAAAGAACACGCCACGGCACCACGCTCCTTTCTTCTGTCTTTTGCAATATACTCATTGTTCGTAAAGCATTACATAAAATCATACCAATTGAATTCACTTTTTGAGTCACTCAACCAATCAGCTGTATTTTGGCCTTATCTTTGCAAGCCACCAAGAAGCCCTTTTCCTTCCACTGTGCCGACTGTTCTACAAAGCAGAAAAAATATGCCCACACTTTATTATCCATAACATATTGTTCATATATATTTTTATACATCAACCCATTGGTTTGATACTTTCAAAATGGTTGACAAGAAAAGAACAATCGGACATTTTGGTCTTACCAATTAACAGGAAAGGTTTCAGATGCTCAAAGAGACACCCTTGCCTACCACCGTCCGCCCCCGGCACTACCAGAAGCTCTCGGAGCGCCTCCGGCAATTCATGGCCGAGAACCATTTCCAAGATGGAGACAAGCTCCCCCCGGAGCGGGCTCTGGCGGAGTCCTTTGGCGTTTCCCGAAACAGCGTCCGTGAGGCCATCCATGCCCTTGCCGAGCGGGGGCTCCTTGAGAGCCGTCATGGCGACGGCACATATGTCAGAGTGCCGGACATGGAACCTCTCAGGAGCGCCATTCTTGAGGCGGTGGATTCGGAAGGACACCTGTTTGACGAAGTCATGGAATATCGCCGGATACTCGAACCCGCGGTAGCCGAACTTGCCGCGCTCCGCCGCACCCCCGAGCAGCTCGACCGCTTGAAGATCATTGCCTGCGATCAACAGCGCCGCATACTCATCGACGGGGATGACGGCGAGCTGGACGCCCAATTCCACCTCTGCCTAGCGGAGTGTTCGGGCAACAGATTGCTCATCAATACCGTGGCTCTGTTGAACGAGCAGTACGCCGGCGGTCGGACCGCGGACTTACGCGACGCATCGTGGCACCAGTTCTCAGTCGCTTCCCACCTGCGCATCATTGATGCTCTTGAGCGGCAGTCCGCTGAAGATTGCCGCAAAGCCGTCGAAGAACATCTCGATACCATCGTTCACAAACACCTTTTCGTCACAGCAAGGGACTAGCAAGATGACTGCCATCTCCACCCTCTGCCTGCGGGGAACCGTTGCTGAAAGCTTAAGCACCCTTCGACATCAAGGAGGTGAGCGCGCCGCAGCGCCCATAGGGGCTCACGTACCTAATCCATATATCCGTTCCTAAGCTCAGAAAGTGTTCCGCCGTACGGCTATTGCCGCCGGTGTGCGTATGTCGGCGAATGCCCTGTAACCATACCCCTACTTGAACCACCAAGAGGAACAGCCATGAAGAGTCCCACAGATGTCGTCAGCGGTTTCATTTTGCTTGGGCTGTGCGGCGTCGGCGCTTATAGCGTCGCTACCCTGCCGGATGCCGGAGGCATGGAGCATGTCGGCCCCGGCGCGTTTCCCGCCGGTATTCTCGTGCTCCTGACCGCGCTGAGCCTTGTTCTCATCGTGCAGGGGTTCCGCCGCTCCCCCGTTAAAGTCTACTGGCCCGAATCCAAGGTTTTCAAGAAGATCCTCGCCTTCATCGGCTTGTTCTACCTATACCTGGTTACCCTGACTGGACTCGGCGAGCTCTTCTTGAATATGGAAAATCCGCCCTTTCAGGCTAACGGGGCATTCAGCATCAGCACCTTCCTCTTCCTCCTCATAGCGCTTCCACTGCTGGGCAGACGCAAGCCCATCGAGATCCTGTCCGTAGCCGTCCTGACGACGGCGGTACTCGTCTTCGCTTTCGGCTGGTTCTTTCAGGTTCTGCTCCCCTAGCCGCCCGGAACTCCTTTACAGATAATCTCTATGACGGATTGGAGAGGATTTATGTTAGCGAACATTCTTGACGGCATCATGAACGCCATTTCCATGGGCTCCCTGCTGGCAAACCTTATGGGCGTCACCCTTGGCATCATCTTTGGCGCGCTTCCAGGACTTACCGCAGCCATGGGGGTGGCCCTGCTTATCCCCCTAACCTTCGGTATGCCCGCCGTGGAAGCCTTTTCCGCGTTGCTCGGCATGTATGTGGGAGCCATTTATGGCGGCTGCATCACCGCCATTCTCGTCGGCACGCCGGGTACTGTGTCTGCCGCCGCGACCATGCTTGAAGGCCCCGCCCTCACGGCCCGCGGAGAATCCCGCCGGGCTTTGGACATGGCTACCATAGCCTCCTTCGTCGGCGGCATCGTCAGTGCTCTGGCTCTGATTTTCATCGCTCCAATGCTGGCCCGGGCGGCCATGTCCTTCGGCGCTCCCGAATATTTCGCGGTGGCCGTGTTCGGTCTTACCGTGGTGGCCTCGCTGTCGTCCGGGCATCTCGTCAAAGGGCTCATTTCCGCGCTTGCGGGCCTGTTCCTCGCCACTATCGGCCTCGATCCCGTAACGGGGGACATGCGCAATACCTTCGACAACCCCAACCTCTTCAACGGACTGTCTCTGGTTCCCGTGCTTGTCGGCTTATTCGCCGTCTCTCAAGTGCTCGTAACCGTTGAAGACGTAGTCCGTGGCGTGTCCCTTAAGGAAAGCACAGTATCGAAGCGCGGCATCTCGCTCAAGGATTTGACGGGCAACGTCGTGAACTTCATCCGTTCCTCCGTCATCGGCACGCTTATCGGCATCATCCCGGCTACGGGCGTCAGTGCGGCATCCTTCCTCGCCTATTCGGAGGCCAAACGCTTTTCCAAGACGCCGGAAATGTACGGCAAGGGCTGTGTGGAGGGCATCGCCGCAACGGAATCCTCCAACAACGCGGTATGCGGCGGCGCGCTGATCCCTCTCCTGACCCTCGGGGTGCCCGGAGACATCATTACCGCCATCATGCTCGGCGCGCTCATGATTCAGGGGCTCACCCCCGGCCCGCTCCTGTTCGTGGAACATCCCGTTACCGTATACGGCATCTTCGCCGCCTTCATCATCGCCAATATTATGATGCTGGTGTGCGGGCTCATTGCAGTACGCGGCGCGGGCAAGATCATTGCCATCCCCGGCGCCGTGCTCATGCCCATCGTCATCACCCTGTGCGTGGTCGGCGGCTATGCGGTCAACAACTCCACCTTCGACCTGCTTGTCGTGGCCATCTTCGGAACGGTCGGCTACCTGATGATCAAGTGCGACTTTCCCCAGCCGCCGCTCCTGCTCGCCATGATCCTCGAGCCCATCGCCGAAGCCAATTTCCGCCGGGCGCTTACGATTTCCCAGAACGACTACAGCATCTTCTATACCAGCCCTGTGGCCTGCATCATTCTGCTCGTCAGTTTGCTCGTCCTCCTCAAGCCCGTTTACGACGACTTCCGCGCCGGTCGCAAGGCAGCGGCGTAATCCTCAAAAGGAGCCTCAGCTATGGAACTTTCTCAATGTAAGGAACGGCTTGATGCATGGTTTTCCGATAAGGAACCGGAAATGCTCTCCATGCTGGAACGCATCGTCAACATGGATTCCTTCACCAACGATGCCGCCGACGTGAACAAGGTAGGCGAAGTGGTGACAGGATGGCTTGCGGAGGCCGGTTTCCACACGGCAAAACTTCCGAAAAAGCCCGCACCGGCTGACGAGCAGTGGATGAATGGCCTTGGCAATGTCTTCTCGGCGCGTACCCATTCTGTGGAATGCGGACCCGGCGTGGCCTTTATTGGGCATATGGACACCGTCTTCCCTGCGGGTACGGCGGGAGCGCGTCCTTTCCGGCTTGATCGTGCGGCGGATCGCGCCACGGGTCCCGGCGTGACTGACATGAAGGCCGGTATTGTCCAAAACATGTTTGTCGCCAGAGCCCTCAAGGAACTCGGCCTGATGGACGTCCCCATGACGCTGACGTTCTCGCCCGACGAGGAACTCGGTTCCCCTTCCACAACCCCCATTCTGGGAGAGCAGCTCAACGGCGCGCAGGCCGTCATCTGTACCGAACCGGGCTATCCCGGCGGCGGGGTGACGCTGGAACGTAAAGGTTCAGGCCACATGTTCCTTGAAATCATGGGGATATCCGCCCACGCGGGGCGCTGTTATCAGGACGGCGCTTCCGCCATCCTCGAACTGGCCCACAAGATCCTCGCTTTCGATGCCTATGTGGATCTTGACCACGACACCACGGTCAACACGGGGCTCGTCAACGGCGGAACGTCTGCGAACTCGGTCGCTCCCAATGCTTCCGCACGCATCCATATTACGTTCAAGACGCTTGAAACCGGACGGAGACTGGCTGAAGCGCTCCGCGCTGAAACCGCAAAGAACCATATCCCGGGCACGAGTTCACACATCAGCGGCGGCGTACGCCTTCCTCCGCTTGTCCCCACTCCCGGCGTCATGAAGCTTTTTTCCCTGGCTGAACAGGCCGGGGAACTCATCGGGTATTCCGTCCACTCGGCACCCTCCAAGGGGACGGCTGAGTCCGGTTATTGCTCCAGCGTCCTCGGCGTTCCGGCGATATGCAGCATGGGACCGGAAGGCTCCAACCTGCATTCCGCGGATGAATACATGATTCCGTCTACCTTTGTTCCCCGGTGCAAACTCGCGGCGCTCACGGCCATTCAGGCCGCACGGGCATTCGCACCCGCCGCGAAGGTTTCCCTGTAACCTTTACCCTCGCAAGGAAGAGACCATGAAGAAGCTTCAAGCCCTGTTTTGCGCCCTCCTCGTCTGCACCCTGCTGCTGTCCGGCCTGCCTCGCACCGCTTCCGCCGCGTATCCCGATCGGCCCGTTACCATCATTATCCCGTTCGGCCCCGGCGGAGCCGTGGATATCGCAGCCCGCATCCTGGCCGAGTATTTTCAAAACAAGCACCAAATCACGCTGAACATCGTCTGCAAGGCCGGCGGCGCGGGGGCCCCCGCCATGCTCGACGTGGCCAAGGCCCGTCCCGACGGCTATACCTTCGGCTTCCCGGCAATAGCCACCTTCTCGACCACACCGCAGATCAAGAAGACCGGCTATACGCTGGCCGACTTCCGCGCTGTGGTGCAAGTCACCAATATGTGGCTGAGCCTCGCCGTAAACGCCGACTCCGGCATCAAGACCATCAACGAGCTTATGGCCGCAGCCAAGGCAACCCCCGGAAAGTACAATTATGCCACCCACGGAGCCCTCTCCACGCAGCGCCTGTTCATGAGCCGCCTGCTGAAGGCGTTCCCCGGCGTCGATCTCCCCCATGTCAGCTACACCAGCGGCCATGAAGTCTCCACAGCCCTCCTCGGACGCCATGTCACCAGCGGCTTTGGCGTGACCACCAACCAAAAGCCTTATGTCCTTTCCGGCGATTTCACCATGATCGGCGTATCCAGCCCCGAACGTCTCGCTGAATTCCCAGACGTGCCCACCTTCGCCGAACAGATCGGCCCCGAGTATACTTTTGCCTCTTCGCATGGCCTGGTTGCCCCCAAGCGCGTCCCTGAAGACCGTATCCTGACCATGCAGAATCTCGTCAAGGAAGCCCTCGCCGATCCCGACGTGCAGGCCAAGTTCGCCAAGGCCGGCCTGACCACCGATTATCTGTCCGCCGAGGATTTCCAGAAGGCTCTCGACAATATGTGGAAGACCATCGGCGACATCATGCGGGAAAACAAGTTCAACTAGCGACGGCTCTCCCGGATCGCCATCGCGGCGGTCCGGGACCATTGAGAGGAGTGCGTTATGGGATTCAAACGGTCATTCGTCGGTATCTGTCTGGTGCTTCTTGCGCTGGCCTGGAGCACTCCCGCCCGGTCCGCATCACCCATCCCCATGAAGACGGCATGGCTGGGTGAACACGAAACCTTCGCCGTCTGGTATGCCAAGCAGAAAGGATGGGACAAGGAAGCCGGGCTGGATCTCACCATGCTCCGCTTTGACTCGGGCAAGGCCATTGTGGAGGGCGTACTTGCCTACGATTGGGCCATTGCCGGTTGTGGGGCTGTCCCCGCGCTTACCGCAACACTGAGCGAGCGCCTCGACATCATTGCCGTCGCCAATGACGAATCCGCCGCCAACGCCCTCTATGTCCGCGCCGACAGCCCGCTCCTCAGCATCAAAGGAACAAACCCGGCCTATCCTGACATCTACGGCGATCAAGCCACGGTCAAGGGAAAAGAGATACTCTGTCCGAAAGGCACTTCCGCCCACTATATGATGGCGGCATGGCTCAAGTCATTGGGCCTTGGAGAAAAAGATGTGCGCGTCAAGTATATGTCTCCGGTACAGGCGCTCGGGGCTTTCGCGGGCGGACTTGGCGACGTTGTGGCACTGTGGGCTCCTCTGACCTACGATGCCGACGCCAAGGGATTCAAACCGGCCGCCTTGTCCAGCAATTGCGGCGTCTCTCAGCCCGTCCTCATCGTCGCCAATCATGAGTACGCCATCCAGTATCCGGAACGGGTCGAGGCGTTCTTGAAGATGTACCTCAGGGTAATCACATTCATGCGGGAAACGCCCGTCGAAACGCTCGTCCCCGATTATGTCCGCTTTTATGAAGAATGGACGGGACGCAAACTTACCTCCGAAATCGCCGCAAAGGATTTGGCGAATCATGCGGTGTTCAATCTCGAGGAACAGCTTGCCCTCTTTGATGAAGCACAAGGCAAAAGCAAACTTCAAAACTGGCTTACAGACATTGCCGCATTCTATGAAAGCATCGGCATGGTACGCAAGGAAGACCGGCAGCGCCTGCGGCGCATGAACGCCGTTACGGACGACTACCTCAAAGCCCTTCGATAGCCGATGCTCCGATGGCTAAGATGGCTAAGTCGAAAGCTTCATGTTTTCATTAGCCATCCCTATTCTTGACTCACGAAAGGCAGAGAAAAGGCCGGGATTGTCCCGGCCTTCTTGCAAAAAGCAATCGGAAGAATACTCAGTTGCCGTAAATCTGTTCATGTGTGAAATGGCCGGGAGCGATGAGCACTCTGTCTATGTTTTCACGTGTAATGAGTTTCCCGTTGATAAGGAAAGCGTCGATCTTAAACTTGCTCTCGTTATCGAACTCGGAGTTGACGTTGGGCTTCTTCTTGGTAGCCATGTTGTAGGCTTCATTGACCGCCGTATACGCCATCGATTTAAGGTCCATGTACACGGTGGCGTCCTGCGTTCCCTCGAGCAGTCTCTTGAGCGCGGGAGTTTCGGCGTCCATCCCCGTGATGATCACCGGATTCTTGATGCCAAGCTCCTTGACGACCTCGGCAGCGGCTCCGGCAAAAATGTCATTGTGGGCAAAAACAGCGTCGATCTTGTAATCGTTTTTGATGATGGCGTCAGTGAGCATACGCTTCGCAAGATCCACTGACCATCCGTTCACGTATTCGTCAAGAATCATATGGATAGCCCCCCGTTCCACCAAGGGCCTGATAGAAATCATCGCGCCATCATAAAGCAAGGGGGAGTTAAAATCGTTCTTGTCACCCTTCAAAATGGCAAGATTTCCCTTATAGGTCTTTTCTGTAAGATGCAGCCCCAAACTCTGCCCGATCCTGTAGGTATCGTAGCCCACAAAAAAATCGATGTCTTCACCCATCACCGCCCTGGCGTACGAGATGACCTTAACGTTCTTTTTCTTCGCATACGCGAGGATTTCGTTCGCTTTCCTGGCGTCGCGCGGTATAAGGATGAGCACTGAGATACCGCTGTCGATCAGCTCAAAACAATCCTGCATCTGGGTTTTGGGAGCATCGGCCTTGTTGAAACGGGTTTCCACTTCCATCCCCAGTTCCTGAGCCCTTTCCTCCATGTAGCCCTTCTCGGCGGGCCAGCGCTTCGCTTCACCCACGCCAAAGGAAATGCCGATTTTCGGCTTCGGTGCATCGTCACAGCCGCTGACACACATCAATACCAAAAAAATACAGCACAGAAGCCTTTTGGGCATCGTATACTCCAACGATAACAAAGAACGAGACAAACGGAATACAACCTGTTCGCCTATGTACGGCCCCGTAAAAGTATGGACATTCTCTTATCAATGATACATTTCTTTATCATACGGTCATCGTTGGAAGCAAGAAGCTATCATACGAAAAGCGGCACAATACGCCATTGCCATGCTCTATACAGCTTTATTTTTTGATATAGTTTTTTATAGAGCACTATTGCCATCCATATTTATAGCATATAACTGAATATCGTATAAACAAGGCACGCCTCAGTCTGTTTACAGCCTTCCCGTTTCACAGTCCCAAAACCAACGACGGGACCATACTCAGACGGTACTCCCCGCAACGGTCAAGACGCCGCACATACGGAAATTTTAAATTTTGAGAATATGCTGGTTAACGGAAAGTTTTCTTTGCAAACAAAAGGGCCGGGGAGCATTTCCCGGCCCTTTTGTTTGCCCTGAGAGCTGGAGGGTGAACGCTTTTTTATTTCTGCGATGGAGCGGTACGGGGTTCGAACACAAAAAACGCTACCAGCAGAATCAATATACCCACGGCAAAACCGGAGGCATAGGCGCCATCCCAGAGCCACTTCATGGAAATGATGCTGAACAGGAGCGGTGATACGCTCTGGCTTACGCGAACGGACGTCTCGCTTACAGCAAGGATGGCGGCGCGGTCATCGGGCGTGCCGAGCAGTGCCACATTATCGTTGATGATGGGTAAGGAAAGCCCCTGCGCCGCACCGGAAACGAACAGAGGCACCGCGCAAAGCCACAAACCCGGAACGGAGGCCAGAAAAGCCAGAGGCAGCGTATAACAGAATCCCGCAACCAAGATGAGCGTACGGAAAGACCACTTTGCATGGAGGCGGGGGAGCCCTGCGGCCGCCAAGTAGGAACCGATGGCTACGAACGAAAAGACAAGGCCGATACGAGACGAAGATGCGTGGTACTTCGCTTCGGCCATCATCGGGAAACAGGTGTTGATGGGCCCATAGATGGCGCAGTAGCACAAAAATACCAGCACAAAGAAGCCAATGGCCCGCCTCTCACGTAGGATATTCCCCGTTTGCTTCCAGTAGCGCCGCCAGTCCATCGCCCCTTGCGGTTTTTCCAGCGTCACCATGAGGGACAAAACCGCTGTCGGCAGGGCCAGCGTGAAGACGAAAAAAGGCGCCCGCCATGACCATTCTCCGAGCAGGCCGCCAATGACGGGGTAGACGATGGTCCCGAGGCTCGAAACTGCCGTAAGCCGCCCCATGATACGCGGCAGATGCTTCTCATCCACCATATCCGCCGCAAGGATGGTGTAGAGCACGCCAAGCGGGCCAGCACCAATCCCTTGGATGACACGACAGATCAACACATCTCGCCAGCTCTCCGCAAAGAGGCACAAAATCCCCCCTCCTGCGAATACCAGCAGAGCCGGAAGCAAAACCGCCATTCTCCCGAACCGATCGGACAGTACGCCCGCAACAGGCGTCATTGTGGCTTCCGCCAACGTAAAGCAGACAACCACCATGCCCGCCTCCGCAATGCTCAGGCCGAATGTCCGCGCCATTGCCGGCATGACCGGCAGAATCAGCGTGACCCCCATAGCGCTTAGCAAACGGACTCCGAACAACAACGTCAAGTCTCTTTTTCCCGGCATGGCCCCTCCGCGATGTCTTTTCTCGCCAGCACGCGGTACACCGCGTGATCCACACTACTGAATCATGCCCTACTGTATTTTCTGTTTATTTTTCTTTTTTAATTTATAAACAATGTACAATTATTATTCTATACAGAAATTAACCATAAAATTCATATACTGATTTTTATAATTTAATAATCAATTCGTTAATACTTATGTATACAATACACTTTTACCATTATAATAACACAAATAATACATATTATGACATTACCGTACATCGTATTTCATTTTTAACAATGAAAATAGATATAACACATATCTATACAATATAATACACTTTATAATTGTTCATATTTTCTCTGCATTGTTAACCTTTGGTTACTTCATGACGTGATGTACTCGTCATGAAACATTCGTGTTACATTCATACAATGCGTGTTACAGACAGTGCAAAGGAGGTCCATATGCACCTTACTCCTCGCGAGCTCGACAAGCTCATGATTCATACCTTGGCTGATGTCGCGCTCAAGCGGAAAGCCAAAGGCTTGAAGCTCAACCATCCCGAGACCGTGGCCGTGCTCTCCGCCGCCGCACTTGAGGAAGCCCGCGCCGGGAAGACCGTCGAAGAAGTCATGGCCGAAACCCGCAAAGTCCTCACCCGCAACGACGTCATGGAAGGTGTGGTCGAAATGATCCCCACCGTGCAGGTGGAAGCCGTCTTCACCGACGGGAGCCGCCTCATCACCATTCACAACCCCATCAACTAAAGGGGGATTTTCCCATGACCAACAAGACTCCGAACAAGACCAAAACGCCGGTCGGCGGTCTGATCCTTGGTTCCGATCCCATTGAATTCAATGCGGGGCGCAAAACCATCACCCTCAAAGTCCGTAACACCGGCGACCGCCCCATTCAGGTCGGCTCCCATTTTCATTTCTTCGAAGTGAACCGCGCCCTCGAATTCGATCGCCACGCAGCTTACGGAATGCGTTTGAACATCTCCTCCACGACCGCCATCCGTTTCGAGCCGGGCGATGAAAAAACCGTATCCCTCGTCTCCATCGGCGGGACTTCCGGCACCTACGGGTTCAACAACCTCGTGGACGGCTGGACCGGGGACGAACATGAACGGGTCATCAACGAAGAACGTGCCGACAAGCTCGGCTTCAAGAACGCCAAAAAGTAATCCCCGCGCCACCGACGCGGCGGAAAGGAGTTTCATATGCCGACAATTTCTCGTCAGGAACACGCTGCCCTCTTCGGCCCGACCGTTGGGGACAAAATCCGGCTTGGGGACACGGATCTGTTTGTCGAAATCGAAAAGGACCTGCGCCACTACGGCGACGAGTCCATGTACGGCGGCGGTAAAACCCTGCGCGGCGGCATGGGCGGCGATGCCCGCCTGAACCGCGATGCCGGCGTGCTTGATCTCGTCATCACCAACGTCACCGTCATCGACGCGGTGCAGGGCGTCATCAAAGCCGACGTGGGCATCCGGGACGGCAGGATCGTGGGCATCGGCAAGAGCGGCAACCCGTCTATGATGAATGGTGTCGATCCTGATCTTATCGTGGGCAATTCCACCGACGCCATCACCGGCGAGCATCTCATCCTCACCGCCGGCGGCATCGACTCTCACGTTCACTACATCTCCCCGCAACAGGGTTACGCCGCGCTCTCCAACGGCGTGACCACCTTCTTCGGCGGCGGCGTCGGCCCCACCGACGGCACCAACGGAACGACCATTACCCCCGGCCCGTGGAATATCAGCAAAATGCTCGAAGCCATCGACGCCATGCCGGTGAACATGGGCATCCTCGGCAAGGGGCACGCCTACAACAGCGTTCCGCTGGTCGAACAGATCGAGGCCGGCGCGTGCGGCTTCAAGGTGCATGAGGACTGGGGTGCCATGCCCTCCATGATCCGCGCCGCCCTGAGCGTCGCCGACGACATGGACGTTCAGGTTTCCGTCCACACCGACACCTTGAACGAATCCGGCTACGTGGAAGACACCATCGACGCCATCGCGGGCCGCGTCATCCACACCTTCCATACGGAAGGCGCGGGCGGCGGCCACGCTCCCGACATCCTGCGCGTGGCGAGCCATCCCAACGTGCTGCCCAGCTCCACGAACCCGACGCTGCCGTTCGGCATCAACACACAGTCGGAACTGTTCGACATGATCATGGTTTGCCATAACCTGAACCCCAACGTGCCTTCCGACGTTTCCTTCGCCGAAAGCCGCGTACGCGCCGAAACCGTCGCCGCTGAAAACGTGCTGCACGATATGGGCGTCATCTCCATGATCTCCAGTGACTCGCAGGCTATGGGCCGCGTGGGCGAAAACTGGCTGCGCGTGATCCAGACGGCCGACGCCATGAAGGCCGCCCGCGGCAAACTCCCCGAAGATGCGCCCGGCAACGACAACTTCCGCGTCCTGCGCTATGTGGCCAAGCTGACGATCAACCCCGCCATCACGCAGGGCGTCAGCCACCTCATCGGCTCCGTGGAAGTGGGCAAATACGCCGACCTCGTGCTCTGGGAACCGCAGTTCTTCGGCGCCAAGCCCAAGATGGTGATCAAGGGCGGCATGATCAGCTGGGCCAACATGGGTGACCCCAACGCCTCCCTGCCCACGCCGCAGCCCACCTACTACCGCCCGATGTTCGGCGGCATGGGCCTTGCCAAGCCCCGCACCCGCATCACGTTTGTTTCGCAGGCCGCTATGGGACGGAACATCCGCGAAAAGCTCGGCCTGCGCAGCTGCGTCGAACCCGTGTGCAACATCCGTGGCCTGAACAAGCACGACATGGTGCGCAACGGCAACCTGCCGAAAATCGAAGTTGATCCCGAAACCTTCGCGGTCAAGGTCGATGGCGTGCACGCCACCGTCAAACCCGCCCAGAAGGTTGCCCTCGGCCAGCTCTACTTCTTCAGTTAAATGTTGAAAGACTGGGGGAAGACGCTTTTGGGAAAAAGTGCCCTCCCCCAGCCCCCACCTGTAAGAACTTTGAAGGGTGGGGAGGCTGCTCGAGATGAGTCCGTTCCGACGGACTCCCAAACAATTCCCCGACGCCTTTGGAGCCGCCGGGATACGGCTGCAAGGCCGTGTTGCGGCAGCTCCAAGGGAGCCGGGAAATCATTGCCCCGGTGGTCCTTGTCGCCGGAGGCATCACAATAAAGGAAAACCCATGCAGCTTGTAGAAAATGTACTTGGCAACAGCAACGATCCCGCGTGGAAGGCCCGCTTGGCCGACGCCACCATCGATACACTCGAACTCAGCCAATGGGACGCTCAGAAAAACAGGCTCCGCAAGGATACCCGCAATGGACAAGCCATCGCGGTATCCCTTGACCGCAACGCGTTCCTGCACGACGGCGACATCCTCCTTTGGGACGAAAAAACGAAACAAGCCGTCATCTGCAAAATCGACCTGTGTGAGGTGCTTATCATCGATCTGGGCGGCCTCCAGAAGCTGCCCGCCGATCAGCTCATCGAGCGCTGCGTCCAGCTCGGACATGCCCTCGGCAACCAACACTGGCCAGCCATTGTACAGAACGGCTTCGTGTACGTGCCCATGGCGGTGAACCGCCTCGTCATGAATTCGGTCATGAACACACATCATTTTAAAGACATCACCTTCCGCTTCGCGCCCGGTTCCGAGATTGTAGATCTCCTCGAACCTATGCAGGCCCGCCGTTTGTTCGGCGGAACGGAGCGCCCCATGGACGGCGGTCACACCCACGCGTCTCCCGACGGACATGCGCACCACCATGACCATCACCACACGCACGCACACGAAGGACATTGCCACGACGGCCATTGCCACAACTAAGGCCCCGGAGCATACCGTGAAAAATATTCTTTCCCTCTCCAGAATGATGCAGTTCGGCGACTCCATGCTCCCCGTGGGGGCCTTCGCCTTTTCGAACGGCCTGGAATCGGCCGTCCAGAAAGGCGTGGTCCACGATGCCGAAACCTTGCGTCAATATACGCATACGGCTCTCGAACAGGCGGCGAAAGGCGATGCCGTGGCCGTCGTTTGGGCGACGCGCGCGGCCCTCGCCGGGGATCTGGAAGAGCTGATCCGCGTTGACCGTGAGGTCCTGTGCCGCAAGCTCAACGAAGAAACCAGGCTTATGGCCACCCGCATGGGCCGCAAGCTCGCGGAAATAGGGGCGGACATCACCGAGAATCCCCTCGTCATCGGCTGGCGGGACGCCATCAAGGACGGCAGGGCTCCGGGGACCTATCCGGTCTCCCTCGCCGTGCAGTTCGTGGCAATGGGCCTCTCCACGCAGGAGAAGCTCGACGCCGGAACGCTCGACGAAGTCCTCACCGTCCACCAGTACGGCGTCGCCATGACCATCCTGAACGCATCCATGCGCATCATGCGCATCAGCCATATTGACATGCAGCGCGTGCTCTACAGCCTGACGCGGGATTTCGACGCCATGTGCCGCACCGCCACGCGGACGCCACTGGAACAGATGTCCAATTACGCTCCCATGACCGACATCCTCGCCGCCAGCCACGTCAAGGCGCACGTGCGTCTGTTCATGGGCTGATCCGGCCATCCGTTCCAGAAAGCTCCTCCACCTCTTTTTTGAAAAGGAATACGCAATGAAAAAAATCACTCGCATCGGCGTGGGCGGCCCGGTCGGCTCCGGCAAGACGGCCATCATCGAAGCCGTCACCCCCGTTCTTATCCGCAGAGGCATCAAGCCGCTCATCATCACCAACGACGTGGTCACCACAGAAGACGCCAAGCACGTCCAGCGTGAACTGGACGGCATCCTTGAAGCCGAAAAGATCGTGGGCGTGGAAACCGGGGCGTGCCCGCACACCGCCATCCGCGAGGACCCGAGCATGAACCTCGCCGCCGTGGAAGAACTGGAAAGCAAGTTCCCCGACAGCGATCTCATCTTCATCGAGAGCGGCGGCGACAACCTCACCCTGACCTTCAGCCCGGCGCTGGCGGACTTCTTCATCTACGTCATCGACGTGGCCGCTGGGGACAAGATCCCGCGCAAGAGCGGCCCCGGCGTATGCCAGTCGGACATCCTCGTGATCAACAAGGAAGACCTCGCCCCTTACGTCAAGGCCAGCCTTGAAGTCATGGACCGCGATTCCAGGAAGATGCGCGACGGCAAGCCCTTCATTTTTACCAATTGCATGACAGGCAAGAACATCGAAGAACTCACGGACATGATCATCCGTGACGCCTTGTTTGATTTCAAGCCCGCCGAAAAGACGGCCTAGGAGGTTGCCCATGAGTCAGCTCAGCAGCCGCGCCCGTGTCGAGCTCGCCAAGGCGTCCCTTTCGCGGATCGGGCTCGAATCTCCGGAACTGCGCCCCTATCAGGATGAGCCGGCGCAGATGCCCAGCGGCACGGTCGGCAAAGACGGGTACCTGCGGCTTGAGTTCGCCGATCGGGGCGATCGCAGCGTGATGGCGTTTATGGATCGGCGAGTGCCGTTCCTTGTCCAGCGCGCGCTGTACTGGGACGAGGCCATGCCGCAGATGCCCTGCATATTCATCATCACGACAACAGGTTGCGTGTTGCAGGGCGACCGGATGGCGTTGGAGATCGAGGTCGGCAAGAACGCGCAGGCCCACGTCACCACGCAGTCTGCGACCAAGGTTCATATGATGAATGCCAACTACGCCTCGCAGCTGCAGGACATTGTCGTGGAGGAAGGAGGCTATCTGGAGTACATGCCCGATCCGCTCATCCCGCACCGTACTTCGCGCTTCCTCAGCAAGACCCGGCTTTCCGTCGCGGAAACCGGGAGCCTGCTCTACGCCGAAGTGGTGCTGCCGGGGCGGAAATACCACCATGAAGACGAAATGTTCGGATTCGACCTCTACTCTTCGACCATTGAGGCCACCCGCCGCGAGAGCGGCGAAAAGCTGTTCGTGGAGAAGTTCATCATAGACCCGCGCGAAACGGATCTGTCCCGGACCGGAATCATGAACGGCTATGAGGTGTTCGGCAATGTCATCCTCATGACCACGAAGGAAAAGACTATGCAGGTGCGCGAGGCTGTAGAGGCCGGCGTGGATCGGGAGGCGCGCCTCGCCTACGGGGCGTCTCTGCTCCCGGGAGAATGTGGGCTGATTTTCAAGGTTCTCGGCATGACCTCGGAATCGGTCCGGGGCAAAATCCGGGAGTTTTGGCAAATCGCGCGCAAAGCCGTCGCCGGACGGGATCTGCCGCAAGCCTTCCTGTGGCAGTGACGCGGACCGATAGGAAGCTCCGACGGACACTGGCGGCGGTTTCCGCCGCCCGCGTCCGGACGCCCGCTCCAACAAGCGGGCTCCTCCTTTTCTGCCGCAAGGCCACCATTCAACCCGGCAATCATCCGGAGGAAAACATGAACGCTGTCGCCAAAGACTCACCCAACCCGTGGAACGCCCTCGCGTCCCAGAATCCGGTCGTGCACTTCATTGACGTCTGCCTGCGCGGTGCCGGGCAGGTCATGTTCCAAAACAACCCGCTGACCGGGTTGTTTTTCCTGGTCGGCATCTTTTGGGGCGCCTACTCCGCGCATATGATTTCCGTAGGCATCGGCGCGGTGCTCGGGACGATCATGGGTACGCTTACCGCTTACGCTCTAAGAGCCCCCAGAGAGAACATCAACATGGGATTGCACGGCTATAACGGCATCCTCGTAGGTTGCGCGCTGCCGACCTTCTTTGCGGCCACGCCCCTGCTGTGGGGGTACATCGTGGCGGGCTCGATCTTTTCCACCGTCCTGATGATGGCCGTCTCCAGCATGTTGCGGACGTGGAAGGTTTCGGCCATGACCGGCCCCTTCGTCATCACCACATGGTTCCTGATGCTTGCCGCCTACAATTTCGGCAACATTCAGATCATCAGCCTTCCGCATCCCGCCATCTCTGTGCAGCCCGCAGCGTCCGACCTGTTCGCCCTGAACATGGAACAGTTCTGGAGGGCGGCGTTCGCCGGCGTATCACAGGTGTTCCTGATCAACAACGTGATCACGGGCATCCTGTTCCTCATCGGCCTTGCGGTGAGTTCCATCTGGGCGGCGGTATTCGCCTTCGTAGGCTCCATCATCGCCATTTGCACGGCTCTCATCCTAGGCGGCGGCTCCACGGCCATCATCGCGGGGCTGTTCCAGTTCAGCGCGGTGCTGACCGCCATCGGCCTTGGCACAACCTTCTACAATCCCAACTGGCGGGTCGTCTGCTACACCTTCCTCGGCACCGTGTTTACCGTGGTGGCGCAGGGTGCGCTCAACGTGCTGTTGAACGTTTATGGCATTCCGACCCTGACCTTCCCCTTTGTGGTCGCGGCATGGATTTTCCTGCTGCCCAACATCGATCTGCTCCCGAAGAACTATCAGAGCTGATCATCCTTAACCTCAACAAGGAGTAGCCATATGCTTTCCCTCAACACGGGCGATACAGGTTTTGTTATGCTCTGCACCGCGCTGGTGTGCATGATGACGCCCGCCCTTGCGCTGTTCTACGGCGGCATGGTCCGCAAAAAGAACGTGCTGACCATCATGATGCAGAACTTCATTTCCATGGGCGTTACGGCCATCATCTGGATTTTCGGCGGGTTCAGCCTCGCTTTCGGGCCGGATGTGGGCGGCCTGTTCGGCGACATCAGCTACCACTTCGCGCTGGATAAGGTGGGGATCGCTCCGAGCCCCGTCTATGCGAGCACTGTGCCTTTCATCCTGTTCTTTGCTTACCAGCTTATGTTTGCCGTCATCGCTCCGGCGCTGATCACGGGCGCGTTCGCCGGGCGGCTGAACTTCCGCGGCTACCTGAAATTCCTCATCTTGTGGATGATCTTCATCTACATTCCCGTCTGCCACTGGATTTGGGGCGGCGGCTTCCTCGCCAAGATCGGCGTAATGGACTTTGCGGGCGGTATCGTGATCCACGTCAGCGCCGGTTTTGCGGCGCTTGCCTCGGTCATTTTCCTCGGACGGCGTGACGACATGAAGCCCGGCGAACCGACCGTACCCAACAACCTGCCGCTGGTCGCCGTGGGTGCCGGCCTCTTGTGGTTCGGCTGGTTCGGCTTCAACGCGGGCGGCGCATACGCCGCCGACGGCCTGGCCGCCTATGCCTTCACCAACACGACCATCGCCGGTTCCATCGCCATGATCGTCTGGATGCTTTACGACTGGCATTATGACCGCAAGCCTTCCTTCTCCGGCGTGCTCGTCGGCGCCGTGGCCGGCCTCGCCACCATTACCCCCTGCGCCGGGTACGTGGAACCGTGGGCCGCGATCATCATCGGCGCCGTGGGCTCCTCCGTATGCTACTACGCCAAGTATGTGCAGGAACGCCTCGGGTTCGACGATGCGCTCGAAGTATGGCGCGCCCACGGCATGGGCGGCGTCACCGGCGCCCTGCTCCTCGGCATTCTCGCCAGCAGCAACATCGACAAGGTGAACGCCAGCATCCATCAATTCCTCATGCAGCTCCTCGGCGTGATCATCGTGGCGGTCTACTCCTTCGTTGTGACCATCATCATCTTCAAGGTCATCAGCGCGTGGGGGCCGATCCGGGTCACCAAGGAAGAGGAAGAGGCGGGGCTTGATGAGTCCTTGCACGGCGAAGAAGCCTACAAGATGTAACTCTCAAAGGCCGGGCCAGCTACCCGGCCTTTTTCGAAAGGAAACAACATGACTGAATTGGCCGGAACACTTTGGGTCGCGGGCGGAGGCGCGCTCGGCGCTTACTGCCGCTTCCAGATCTCCGCGTGGTTCGCCGCATGGCTCGGCAAGGGGTTCCCCTACGGTACCCTATTTGTAAACGTGCTCGGTTCTTTTATTATGGGACTGCTTGTAGGGGCAATCAAGATGAATGCCGTTCCCTTTATCCCGTGGCACGATTTCATTGGCGAAGGCTTTCTCGGAGCACTGACCACGTTTTCCACATTCTCCATGGATACGTTCGCCGCCTTCCGCGACGGACAGCCCGGAAAGGCCATCGCCAACGTCGTCGTCAATATGGTCCTGTGCCTCTGTGGGACCGCTTTCGGCTTTTTCCTGATGCTTCAGTAGGAGGAAGGCATGTCGTATATCGAAAACACCATTGCTGTCCTGTGCGGCGGCGCGGCGGGGGCGGTCTGCCGCTTCAAGCTGAATGCCGCGATCATGAGCGGCCTGACCCTGGCCTTCCCTCTCGGCATCCTCTGCATCAACGTGCTCGGCGGTTTTCTCATGGGCCTGCTGCAAGGAGCCATGAAACGCAGCGGAAAACCGTTCACGGTGGGATACAGCCTGCTTGGAACCGGCTTCCTCGGCGGTTTCACCACCTTCTCCACCTTCTCGCTCGATACGTTTAACCTCTACCATACCGGCGATCTCATGCTCGCAGGTCTGAACATTCTCCTCAATGCCGTAATATGCATCTGCGCCGTGTGGGCTGGCTACCGCATTGTCTTCCCACGCACCGCCGCCGCATAAGGAAACTCTGCCTTCCCTCTCAGGAGAATAGAGGCAAAGACCCGGTCATTGGCCGGGTCTTTGTTTTAAGCCTGTTCCCAACGCTCAATCTAAGGAACAGAGGGATAAACCGTTTTGAGAAAGCCATATTAACGAAAGCCCCAAAAGAAACTCGTGTCACTTCAATAGCTTAAATACCGTTAACCACTCCAGTTCCCGGCATTCGTGCAATGTTCTCATCCCGCCGTTTCCAGTCCCGCGCGTTCAGCGCAAGTACTCACCCTCTGCTCTTGCGGATTATCGTCCGCGAACCAACACACCATCAGCGGAGGACAAAATAACATTATCGGAGGCACGGATCATGCGCACGGAGACAACTGTGGACTTGCCGAGGCGCCCAAAGGTACCAGCTACCACGCAAGCGGCGTTATTGGCTTTGCTCAACGCTCTCACATCTCGGCTGAGTACGAACTCCCCACCCTGCTCTTGAATAAAAATAGAGTTTTGCCGAGTACGTATATCGACAACGGTAAATCCCTGCTGTGAAAGGCGTGACCCCACGATGTCCCCAAGCAGCCTTCCCACCGTCGAAGACTGCGTCAAATTGTCCACATCCGCGAAACTGGCAACAATGACCGTCTCCCCTTCATTGAGGGGAGCATGTAGATTTTTGATGAGGCCGTCCGCAAGCTCGTATCCGACCGTTACGATATCCGTCCTCGACATCTCCGCTTGGGAAAGCTGCGGAGGAACCTGCTTCATCTCATAGTGGCTGTCCGTACAACCACATAAACAAAAAAGAGCAAGCCCAAACACACAGATCTTTGCAGTATTCATGCTAATTCCCTACGCTTCTGTATGTTTTGGCCTGCATGGGCTGCTCCTTTCCTCTATATGGCGGACGTTCCCAATATTGGTCGGAATCTTTCGCACGCATGTAGAAAAGACCTGAATAATCGTAGGTTACGGCCCCATCCACTGCCCCTGTAATATTTATGAGGACTTCGGTATCAATAGGGTACTTTGGAGTGGCCATATCCAGTAAATTCGCCGCCTCACCTAAAAGCCCGGCTCCCGCGGCACCAAGAACCGGCCATGAACTCGGCCGGTTCTTGATAATGTAGCCAGCGCCGATTCCGCCTCCCGTAATCGCGGCGATGGTCCCCGGGTAAACATGAATGGTCTGCCGGGGTTCACTATACTTAATGATCTGAACACCCCAATCAATGCAGAGGGAGCCTTCACGGGCTCCGCTGAGCCGCGCCCCGGAAGCAGCTACCTCATGCCGGAGAAGTGTCGTAAAGGCTCGTCCGAAAGGAGAACGATCCTGTTCTGAGACATAGACGGAACTTCCAGTGGTGAGCTGCATCTCTTTAACGATTTGCTGGGCAAGGATGCGCCAGTGATCGACGGCCTCAAGGGTTTGTTGCCCTGTTACAGGCCGGGCGACGGGTTGAGGCGCAAGGCTGCATCCCCAAGCGGTCAAAGTGAGCAACATGCTCATAAGACACAAAAAATGTTTCCACATACCCGTCCTCCTGCATGTGGTCCATCACTATAATAGTTTACTCCTCAATTCAAGTTTTTATATAAGCTATTACATATTAAACGTGGTGTACCAAATGATACCGCCGAATATAAGATGTCATATGGACACAAAAGGAAACCTGATACTGCACGTGACCGTCTCCTATCCGTTCAGCTGTCTATGGCTTTCGTGCTTTCAGCACTCTTTTCTAGTACTGAGCCAGTGATGATCGGGGCTTTAAAAACATAATAAAACAAAACAGTTCACACAAATAAACTGCTATCAATCTTGCCCACCATCATTTTCCTTATACATGGGCATCCATGCCGCATTGGCCCATTCCTCATGAATCCGCTTGCCAGAAGGGACGGAGGCATCGGGATACAACCATGCTGCAAGCTCGGAGAGGCCGACAAGATAACGAGGCCCGCTTGCGATATCCGAATCGAGGATATACACGCGATTCTCTTTGACGGCATCGAGCAGCTGCCAGTTGTCCCGTTCCAAGACACTGCGCAAGCATTCATCGGTTCTCCGGGTGTCCTCTTCGGCATTCCGTTTGCCCAGGAGAATGCTCTTCACAAAACACTGCGGATTCCTTTCAAGAACCCATTCGGAATCCACCTGCATGGAGCGTATGCCAATATCATCGGCAAGGTTGTTTGCCCCCGCCATCTGCGTCAGATCATACAGGCCTGAGCCCGGCCCCGCTATTCTCAAGGGCGTGAAATGCTCCGCCAGCACAGTTGGCTTTGGCTGACCGGCTATGCTTTTTTGTATCTGCTCCGTCCAACGTGCCACCCATTCCCAATAGGCTTCCGTGCGCCTTTGCGCTTCCGGGCCCAAAATCGATGCGAGCGTCCGCATCTCTTCAGGCAATTTTCCGGGCTCCGTCAGATCAAGCCGCAGTACGGCGATCCCCAAAGGTTCCAACTGCCGTTCCAGTTCCGGGCCTGGATTAGTTTTCCATGCAAGGATAACGTCCGGGCGAAGTTCCGCGATCACTTCGAAATTCGGCATGAAGCCGCGCCCTACGCTTGGCAATCTCGCCACTTCGGGAAACTGTGCCTTTCGGGTCTTCGTGTGCTCCGTGATTCCGACGAGCGTGTCTATTCTCTCCATAATCCGGATACATTCGACGCCGGAAGCGGAGAGCGACACGACTCTGCGAACCGGAACGGGAATATGGACGCTTCTTCCCAAGGAATCCGTAACGACGGTTTCCGGACCTTGTGCCCAAGTCGCCGAACACATCGCCAAAACAAGAACGGCGAACCATCCCAGAATGCGGTTCACAATATATCCTTGAGCGTACGCACCAGCGTATCCGCCACGAGTTCTTCAAGGTGCATATATTCGGCTTCCAAGCCTTCAGAAAGCGTCTTTGCCATTGCAAACTGGACGAGGCCTTGCCGCTCCACATCGATCACCAAGGAATGAGTGCGGCCATCGGCAGCAATACGCCGGGCGGCCTCCAACGCAGCGGACATGGGTTTCATCCCGTCCGGTGCGGCGTTCGCTCTTCCATCGGAAAGGACAAGCAGAATAGGTCTGGTATCGGGATCTTTCCGAAGCTGGTTCCTGATGATGCGATGGCTTTCCTCAAGTCCCGACGCAAGGGGAGTCCTTCCCCCCGTGGGCAGCTCCTCCAGCCTCCGGTAGGCCTGCTCCACACTCCCCGTGGGTTCCAACAGGACTTCGGCCTGTTGGCCGCGAAAAGCGATAAAAGCCACTTTATCCCGCTTCTGGTAGGCGTCCATAAGAAGAGACAGCACGGCGCTCTTGGCTTCCTCCATACGTCTGGCCGCCCCCATTGAGCCGGAAGCATCCACGGAAAAGACGATCAGGTTGCCGATTTTCTTTTCGCGGCGTCTGGTGCGGATATCCTCAAGGGTAATGACGGGGCGGGTCCATCCTCCCTCGCCGACGCGGTGGCGCAAGGCTGCGGCTCGAAGCGTCGCATCCCACGCGATATCGGCATACTTCATTTCACTCCCCACGAGTGGAAGGCTTCCTACAGTCCTCCCTGCCTTTTGCAGCGTGGCCGTACGGGAGCGCCGTCCTGTTCCTTTGCGTTGCACCCGATCTTTTCTCAGCCGGATAGGCTTGATCGTAAACGGATCTCCAATGGCAAAAACCTGCTCCACATCTCCCAGCCCTGCTGCTCCTGAGCTGTTGGCCTGAGAGGGCAACAGCGGAACTGTATCAAAAGGCTGCTCCTGTGAATGGGAGTGCTCTCTTTGTTCGTCTCCATCCGTCTCGCGTCTGGACTGCTCCTGTTCTTGCGAGGGGGAACGTTCGTTCCGCTCTTGCTCCTTCTGTTCCTGCGGGGGCGGGGGCGTTATACGGCGCCGGTGCGCCAGCGCCAACTCCGCCGCCTCCAACACGTCTTCTTCCCGAATATCCAGCCTTCCGGCCAGTGCCGCGAATGCGCGGGCCGTCCGCTCCAGAGCCAGCTCACCACGATGCCCGGCGCAATGCGCTTCAGCGGCAAGCTCCGCCATCCGTTTCAGCAAAAGCCTGGGGATACGGACTTGCGCGACGAGCCGCTGCGCCTCCCGGATGCGGACGGCAAGCGCGGCCTCCCGTTCCGCGTATTGAAGGAGAAATCCTTGCGGATCAGCGTCAAACCGCTCGCGGAGCCTCAAGACCTCCAGCCGTTCTTCCACATCGCCGGGCGCGGATACCGAAACCGCCAGCCCGAAGCGATCCAGAAGCTGGGGCCGAAGCTCTCCCTCTTCCGGGTTCATCGTACCGACAAGCACGAAACGCGAAGGATGTTCTGCGGAGATGCCTTCCCGCCGGATCCGGTTCACGCCCTCGGAGCAGGCTTCGAGGATGATGTCCGCCACATGATCAGAAAGCAGATTGACTTCATCTATATACAATATGCCACGGTGCGCGGCTGCGAGCAGTCCGGGCTGAAGGACACGCACACCCTCGCGGAACGCCGCTTCCATGTCCAGGCTTCCGGCTACCCTGTCTTCGCTGGCGGACAAGGGAACATCCGCCAGCTGGGGCGCAAAGGCCACTGATGGCAGCGCCCCCTTCCGTTTTTTCCCCGCGCAGGAGGGGCAAAGCCATTCTTCCGGGGCAAGCGGATCACAGTGCCACGGGCAACCCGCAACAGCTTGAGATTGTGGCAGAAGCGAAGCCAGACCACGCACAGCCGTGGATTTCGCCGTTCCTTTTTCACCCCGCAGCAACACGCCGCCAATGCTCGGCAAAACGGCATTGGCGAGCAAGGCGCGCTTGATCTTTTCCTGCCCTACAAGGGCGGTGAAAGGAAACACCCGCCATTTGCCGGACATCACCGCACCGCCTTCGCGGACCCGACATTCTGAAAAGGCTTTCTCCTCATCCTGTGCGGCAGAACCAGCCGGGCCGCCTGCATGACATCTTCCCTGGCGGCCTCGCCATCCCCACGCCATGCGGCGATGGCCTTGACGGTTTTCAGCATGACGATATCCGCTCTGTGCCCATCCACTTCCGTTTCAATAGCAAGTTCGACAATGGCGCGCATGACATCTTCCGGAACAGCGACGCTCCCGAGTTTCCGTCTGGCGGCGACAATCCGTTCGGCTATCTCGTTTTCCCGTTCCTGCCATGCGGCACGGAAGCCCACCGGATCATCTTCAAAGGCCGCACGGCGCGTCATCACCTGAAGCCGCGCTTCCGGTTCCGCCATACCCCTGACCTCCACGCACAGCCCGAACCTGTCGAGAAGCTGCGGGCGGAGTTCCCCTTCTTCCGGGTTCATCGTTCCAACAAGTACAAAACGGGAAGGATGCGACCAAGAAACGCCTTCTCGCTCGACCGTGTTTACGCCCATTGCCGCCGCATCCAGCAATACGTCCACAAGATGGTCATCCAGCAGGTTGATTTCGTCCACATACAGGATACCCCGGTTGGCATCCGCAAGGATCCCCGGTTCGAAACGCCGTCTGCCTTCACGGAGGGCCGTTTCCATATCCAGTGAACCGACGACGCGATCTTCCGTGGAACCGACCGGCAAGTCGACCACACGAACCTGACGCGAAACGGATTCAAGAGCTTCCTGCTCCAGACACCACGGGCACAACGCGTCGCCGTGGGGGTCGCATCCGCAGGGACACCCATCCACCACGTCGATTTCCGGGAGAATCGCTTCCAGAGCCCGCACAGCCGTGGACTTGGCGGTCCCTTTTTCGCCTCGGATAAGTACCCCGCCGATGCCGGGATAGATCAGATTCAGCAACAGGGCCTGTTTCAGCTCCTCCTGCCCGACAATAGCGGAAAAGGGGTAACGCTGGCGAAGTGTCTTCATAGCTTCTCCTTCGATCTTACTGGTTGTTTCCGCGCACGACTTCCAGCGCCCGTTTCCATTCCGCCACATCGTCGGACGTGACGATGTCGATGGAGCCTCCCTGAAATTCCCCACCGAACGCCTCCGTACGGTCTTCCAGAGTTCCCTCTATATCCATGTAGGCCTCGCGCAATTCGGCGAGCACATCGGGATCGGCTTTCCATAAATGCCGGGCTTCGGCCTCAAGCAGCCGACGGGCGATTTCTTCCAGTGCCCACGGATTGTTTTCATCGAAAAAAGCCCGGGTTTCGGGATCCAGCACGAAGGTTTTGGCGATATCGTCGAAAATCCAGTCATCGACGGCCTGCGTGGTGGCTTCCCACCCGTACACGCGCCCGGTACGCTTGGAAATATCGCCCGCACCCTTGTATCCGTGCCGCTTCATGCCCTCTATCCATTTGGGATTGAGCAAACGGGCCCGCACGACGCGGCGCACCTCATCAGTCAGATCGCGTACCTGCACCTGTTCGGGTTCGCGCGTGTCCCCGTAATAGGTTTTAACCTGCCCTCCCCGGAAGTGCGACGCCGCAGCCGTCATGCCGCCGTGCGTCCCATAGTAGCCGCAGCAGTTGAACAGATCGTGCTCGTCGCTGACCACCTTGTTGTAGGTGACATCCACTGTGGAGAGGCTGGCCTCCAGCGCCCTCGGGCGTTTGACCCCGAACGCGTCCTTGCCGTAGGCGTACCCGTTCCAATGGAGAAAAATATCCGCGAGATCGGCCTCCGTCTGCCATGCGGACGCGTAGACGGCGAGATTGACCCCGGCCTGATAGGTTCCCGGCTCCGAAGAAAAAAGCCGGAAGGTCGCGGAACGCCACGCATCGGGATCATCAGCTTCGATAGCCGCCAGACGTTCCTGCGTATGTTTGCGGACAAAGTTGCTTTCCAGAGGTTCATCCAGCGCGGCGACGGCCTGTACCGCCGCATCCAGCATGTGCATGGCCGCAGGGAAACTGTCCCGAAGCAGACCCGATACGCGGACGGTCACGTCAATACGCGGGCGGCCCAGCTCTTCCAGCGGGATGACGTCGACCCCTTCCACCATCCCGTTGCCCAACCAACGCGGAACCACTCCGAGAAGGTAGAGGAGCTGCCCCATCCCCTCGCCGTCGGCCCACATCATGTCGTTGCACATCCAGAACATGGCGACGTTCTCGGGGTAGCGCCCCTCTTCCTCCAGATGTTTGGCGATAAGCGCGCGGGCGAGGTTCTGCCCTACGCGCCACGCCGCACGGGTAGGCAGGCGTCGGGGATCAAGCGCATAGAAATTCCGGCCAGTCGGCAAAATGTCTTCACGCCCCCGCGTAATGATGCCGGAAGGCCCCGGCAACACATAGTTGCCCGTGAAGGCGCTCAGCAAAGAACCCGTCTCGTCCGTGGCCTCCATCCGTTCGATGATGCCGAGAATCCTCCGCCCCACCGAAACAAGGCCCCCCAGCGCGTCCGGCACGAGGCACGCATCCCCCAGCAGGGAGCGGATACATGCGGGGAGAACCTCCGGATCCGTACCCTCCATCAGTATTTCACATACTGCAACAAGCTGTTTTTCCACCTTTTCCAACAGGCTGGCATGGCTCTGCCCAAGACGTTTGTCCACTCCTCCCGGTTCAGCAAGTAGTGTTTCAAGCTCGAACCCTTGGGCTGTGCACAACCTTTTCCGCAACGAGTCGGCCTGTCCCGCATCGTACCGGACAATGGACGCGATAAACTGCGCCCGCCGGTTCCCCTGCGGCGTTTCCCCAAAAACGTGCATACCGTCTTCCATATGCGTATTGCGGAGAAGGCCGAGAGCCGCATGGATACGGGAGGCAAGGGTGGCGAAGTCGGGGGACGTTTCAGGAGAGACTTGCGATTCCAGATTGGCGGCAGCGATGCCTTCCCGGATCAGGTGTTCCAGCTGGTGCGCCCGGTTGGGATTCCCGGCGCGAGCCTGTTCCCATTCCCCAAGCAGGCGATCCAGCTCTTCCAATGCGTCGTAGAGGCCGCTCTGCACCATAACCGTCTGCATGTGATCGACTAGTTCCGCATAGCTCCGCCGCTTGGCGATAACACCTTCCGGAGGATTGTCGGAGTTGTAGATATAGACGTGCGGAACTTCATGCAGCGCAAGATCGGGGAAACAGGCACCGGACAGGCCGACGCTCTTCCCGGGAAGAAATTCAAGGTTGCCGTGCGTTCCCACATGCACCACGACATCCGCCCCGAAACCGTCCTGAAGCCAGCGGTAGGTCGCTATATATTGATGTGGAGGCGGCACGGAGGGATCATGCAATATTTTGCAGACCTGCCCGTCACACCGGGAGCCGGCGCATCCGCGCTTGGGCTGGATGCAAACCACGGCATTGCCCCAACGGACGCCGGTAACGAGGATATCCCCGTTGAGCACCATTGCGGCGGGGACACCGTTCATCGGTTCCCCCGGCGGATTGCCCCATGCCTCCGCAACCTTTTGCCTGACGTTTTCCGGGTAGGCATCGAACCATCGCCGATAGGTTGCGAGATCCACATGGGCGAGTACCCCGCCCTTGGCCTCAATTTCCTGCACCGTCGTCCAACGGAATTCGGAAATCGCCTTGCGCTCCATGATGGTTTCGATGAGCGCCGCACCGGACTCGGGGACATCCACGGCATATCCGGCCTGCCGCATGGCCCGGAGGATACGGCTCACCGACTCCAGAGAATCCAGCTTGGCGGCTCCGCCTACGGATGCCTCCACGGACGCGCAGGGATCACTGTTCAACAGAAAGGCGACCCGGCGTTCCGCCACGGGCTTATTTCTGAGACGCAGCCAGCGGGCGATGCGGGAGGCGAAACGCTCCACCCGTTCGGGATGGGGCGTACGGCGCTCGATTTCGGTTCCGCCCACGCCGGCCTGGGACAAGGTGCCGCCACCGAGGAAAAACGGCTCAATGGCTCCTTCAAATTCGGGCATGGCGACGGCCCACGACACTTCGCTGTTCAGACCCTGCGGATCGGCTTCCCATTCCTCAAGTGTTTTTGAGGAAGCGAAAACAGGCTGGAAGATAGGCACGTCAAGTTCACGGAAAACGCGCACGCTTTCCCGCGCCGGGGAATCGTCTCCGACAAACGCGGGCATATTCCCACCGTTATTGGTGAAGTACGGCAAAAACTTGACGAGGGCCCCGATCCTGCTCCCGCTCTCCCCAAGAAAGACCTCACGTGACCAGATCGTCGCCCCCTTGTTGCCCGTCGCCTTGTCCCGCAGCGTATTCGTAAAGGCCGGAAACACGCCCAAGCCCTTCGCTTCGAGGGCATGGACAAGTGCCGCTTCCACGTCGGGCATGTCGTTGACCCAGTAATGCCGACCGAACAGCAATCCGACCGTCCGTTCCGGATCCAAGCTCAGGCCGCGTTCACACGCATACCCCGCATACCACTCCAGATAGCCCCGTACTGTGGCAAAGGCGCGGACCGGCGCATCGGGATGCCAAAGCCCTTCCCAAGGAACGGGAACCGGTTCCGGAACCGCCGCGGCATTCGGCAACGCGTCCAGAAAACGGAACAGATTGCCGAGATTCTCCGCGCCGCCATAGGTCAGATAGCGATAAGCCGTCTGTGCCGTTTCGACGGGTACCGAGGACAACGCCCACGCAGCCGGATCGTAACTGACGCAGACCACCGGTACCGTCTTCCCTATCAGGCGGATGCCTTCATCAAGCTGATCCCACAGCGCGTCCGTTGTCCGAAACACGAAAAGCGCTGTGGCGGAACGCATGGTTTCAAGGCAGCGCTCCACGCCGTCCGGCTCCTCCAGCATACGGGAAGACAGGACGCGCACCGAGGGCATCCCAGGGCGAGAGGCTGCGGACATCAATGCGCCCACATGGCTGGACCAGGCGACACAGACAACGGACATGCATTCCTCCTGAAAAGGATACGGGAAGGGGCGCGGCAACACTCGCAGCCCCTTCCCTGTCATGTAATGGAGGGAGACCCATTACAATTTTTAGAACCCGGCCTCCAGACCAACGAAAAACATGTTGATCGGAACGCGGGAACCGTTCGTATAGCGGATTTCATCCTTCGTGGTGATACCTTGCATTTCGATGAAAGGTTCCAGCCAGTATCGTTCGTAATCAAACCGCTTGGACAGCTTGAACTCGCCCAGCCAGAAGTTGCCCTCGGCGATATCACCGTTGTCCGTCTGATCCTGCCAGATGCGGCCCAACCATGTGGCGCTGGCCTGCAACGTAAACCAGTCGGGATGTGAGAACGTAAACCCAAGGCTCGCCTTGCGCGTGGGAACATTGTGCAGATGGTTTCCCTGATTGGCTCCGGAGCGGATTTCCGGGCGCAGCGCGGTCCCTTCGGCAAAAAGCTTCAAATACTCGTTGTATTGGTAGTGGATGTTGGCTTCGATGCCGGTGATGGTCACCTTGTCGATGTTTTCCTTTATCTTGATGTTGTAGCCGTCTTCCTTTCCCTTCGGGATGTTGGCGATGTAATCCTCGGCCCACGTCTTGTAGCCGGTCACATTCAGGGTCAGCCTGTCCGTGGGGTTGACGTCCACACCGACATCCCACGTCTTGGACAGTTCGGGCTTCAGGTTAGGGTTGCTCTTATAGCGGCTCGAACCGATGATGGAACCGCCAAAAAGATCGTTGAGCGTCGGCGCGCGGAACGCTTCACCGTAGTTGGACCGGAACACCACAAGGTTATCCCATGGGTCCACGCGTACGCCGAGCTTGGGAGAAAAACGCACGTTGCTGGTCGAAGCGAAATCCTGTTTGTCGGGATTCACCCTGTCATTGGTGTCTTGAAGGTATCCCTTGCTCCGCCAGTAGTCGTAACGAACGCCGGGTACGACGGTCAGCTTGCCGTCCCAAATCGATATTTCATCCTGAAGATAGCCACTCAGGTTCAACTCCTTGCCGCCCTTCTGAGTATAGCGGGTCGAAGTGAAGTAGTTGGACTCCGAATCGAATTTTCCCCAAGAGCCAGCGACCCCGACCGTAAACAAATGCATGTCGCCAAGGGCAAACGTATTGCTTTGATCCCAAGAAACGGTCCGCATCCTGGAAGGGGCTTCGGACGTTTTGACCGTTTTGCTGGCGTTGTCATAATCGGACTTGGTGAAGTCGCCCCGAACGGAGAAACTGCTGTCCACTACGCCAAAATCCTTATGCAATCTAGCACCGATGCCCTGATGCTTATTGCTGTACAGGTTAAAGTCTTCGATGTGCCATCTACCTGTATTTTCAAAGGAGGACATTTCTCCATGTATGGAGAGATCCGCGGTTTCGTCAAAACGGTAATTCAACGCCAACGCCCCGTTGTAGTTCTCCATCTTCTCTCGGGCACTGTTGAATTCGTTCCGGTTTGAACTGGTTTTGGGACTGTGTTCCGGCAGGACGTTGAAACCGCGCGACTTCAACATGCTGCCGGAAATGGCGTAGCTGAATTTGTCGATGGCCCCGGTATGGTAGAGTTTGTTCTGCCATGTGTTGTAGCGTCCGAACTTGGTGCCGACCGTGGTTTTGAAACCTTCTTCCGTCGGTTTTCTCGTGATGATGTTGATGACGCCGCCCATCGCGCTGGAACCGTACAGCGCGGAAGCGGGCCCACGCACCACTTCGATGCGCTCCACCGTATCGAGGCTGATGGTGTCCCAGTTGAAGATATTGTTCCCCGCCGTCATAACAGGGAGGCCGTCCATAAGTACCAGGACGCGCCCGTTGACGTCGTCACCGCCCATACCACGGATGATCACCTTATTCTGCGTGCTCGTACCATAAAAGGAACGTGCCGAATCGACGGTAACGCCCGGCATCGTGCGCATGACGTCCAACACGTTGTTGGCGGGCATCTTTTCGATCTGTTCGCGCGTCACCACGGAAACGTCTGCCGTCGTTTCACCAAGGCTGTGTTCCGTTTTGGTCGCTGTGACGACGACCGGCTTCATGGTCGCGCTGACGGTTTCCTCCGCAAGTGCGCCTTGCGGGAACAAACACAGAGCCCCCAACAACGCGGCCAGACAGGTTCCTTGCTTCTTCACTGTTCCATGTCCTCTTCTTGAAAAATCCCTGAACGGGACGGAAAAACCGCCCCCTCCTCTGTCGTATCGGGAAACCACAGGGAAACCTGCGGATTGTCCGCGGCATGGAACGCGCGCATGGGAAGACCATAAACCGAGGCGATGCGTTCGCCCGTCAAAACATCCGCCGGAGCGCCGGAAGCCACGATCCCCCCATCCTTCATGAGGAGAATCGTATCGGCATAGCGGGCGGCAAGATTGATGTCGTGCATGGAAAGGATGACGCCCTTGCCCTGCTTCGTGGCAACACGGCGAGCCGTTGTCAGTACTTCCACCTGATGACGGAGATCCAGGCTGCTGGTGGGCTCATCAAGAAGCAGCCAATCCGTCTCCTGAACAAGAGCGCGGGCCAACGCAACCTTCTGGCGCTGCCCTCCGGAAAGGTTGGCAAGAGGACGCTCCGCGAGCGCATCCAGATCCAGCCGGGAAAGAACCGTCCCCGTCAACGCCACATCGGAAGGGGAAGGCCCCCACACAAACCACGGTTTGCGTCCAAGCAATACGAACTCAAATACACTGAGCGGAAAACGCAGGGACACATCCTGCGGGATATAGGCGAGCTTGCGGGCACGCCTCTGGGCGGTCATGCGTCCTATCGGCATACCCGACAGGAGCATTTCGCCAGAGGAAGGTTTCAAGATTCCCAGCAACAGCTTGAGGAGCGTCGTTTTTCCGGTTCCGTTGGGACCGAGAACGGCACAGATCCCACCGCTTCGAAACGTGAAGGAAAGGCCCTCAATGAGGGGCCTCCCTGCCGGATAAGCAAAAGACAGATCGCGGAGTTCAAGCATGATTCTGCCCTTTCCGCATCAACAGCCAGAAGAAGAAAGGAACGCCGAGAAAAGAGGTCAAAATCCCGATGGGTATGATCTGAGGAGGGCAAATGTTTCTGGCGAGCACATCGGAAAAGGTGACAAGGGACGCCCCAAACAACGCCGCACCGGGAATCAGGAAGCGGTGTTCGGCGCCAAGGGCAAGACGTGCGATATGCGGGGCAACCAGTCCGATAAAACCGATGACTCCGGTAAAGCATATAGCCCCCGCCGCCATGAGCGAAGCGGCCAGAATCCCGCCGATACGCAAACGCCGCACATTGACGCCCAGCGACGAAGCGGTTTCTTCACCGGCAAGCAACGCATTGAGATCCCATGACAGTTTCAGTGCGAACGGTACCGGAAGCAAGATCATGACAGCGGCCATCCCCAACTCCGACCATCCCACGCGTCCCAAATTGCCGAACCCCCAAAAGACAATCGCCTGTACCTCATATTCCGTGGCAACATATTGCAGCAACGAGGTCGCGGCGGAAAACAGGAACATAATGGCAACCCCGCCGAGGATCAGCGTTTCAGGACGGCTGTCGCGCAGTCGGGCAAAGCCCAGTGCCGCAAACGCCGTCAATGCGGCGAATACAAAAGCGTTCCCCGCCATCCCCCATTGCGATGCCCCGCCCAGTAGAATAGCCAGCGCGGCACCGAAGGCCGCACCGGAGGAGATGCCCAGCGTAAAAGGAGAGGCCAACGGGTTCCGCAGTACCGCCTGTGCCAGCGTTCCACTCATGGCAAGTCCGGCTCCCACCAGCGCCCCCATGAGCACTCGGGGAAGGCGCAGGCGAACAAAGAGCGCCAACTCGTGTTCAGAGAGCCCCAAGGGAAGGCGCACCACACCGTTTCCCACACTCACCCCCAAAAGGAGCATACACAACGCCACCAAGGCGAGCAGCCCCAAAAGAAGATTCTGCCGTTTACGGCGAGCAAGGTAGCGAGCAGCAGGAATGGCATGCATCTCTTCAATCTCATTTGAGTATTATTTTTATAAAAAAAATGTCACCAGAATAGGTAGCACACTCTTTACGATTGTGCTACTTCTTTTTTCGTGTTCGACGAGGTTCCTTACGCCCTCATCTCTTCCCAATACACCCAGCGACAGGCTCCTGACTGATGATTCAGACTGAACATATCACCAAATCATTTGGCCGAACCCACATCCTGTCCGGCATAAGCCTGCATGTGAGGGATCGGGAACTTGTGGCCTATCTCGGACCGAACGGAGCCGGAAAGACAACGACCGTACGTATCCTGTCCGGTCAGGCCCGGGCAGACGGCGGCACCGTCAAACTTGCCGGGCGTAACCTCACCGAACACCCGTTGGAAGCCAAGGCATTGTGCGGCGTCGTGAGCCAGCATCTCAATCTGGATGCGGAACTTTCAGTACGGGAAAATCTGGACATCCACGGACGGCTTTTCGGCATGAACGCATCCGAGAGAAAGGAAGGGATCACCAGTTTGCTTGAAACCGTCGAAATGGCACACAAGGTCGACGTGCTGACGAAAACGCTTTCGGGGGGAGAAAAACGGCGTATCATGCTGGCGCGGGCCTTATTGCATAAACCCCGCATCCTCTTTCTGGACGAACCCACGGTAGGGCTTGATCCGCTCATCCGCCGAAAACTCTGGGGCTTGATCAAACGCATCCAGCAGGAAGGCACAACCATCCTCCTGACAACGCATTACATTGAGGAAGCGGAATTTCTTGCCGATCGGGTTATCTTTCTCGACAAGGGGCGCATCGTTGCCGAAGGTACGCCGAACGCGCTCATGAACCGAATCGGCCAATGGGCTCTTGATGTCCAGTGCAACGGTCTGTTGACGACCCGCTACTTCAATGAACGCGATGAAGCCGCCAGAGAAACCACTCAGGAACAGGGGACCAGCACGGTGAGGAGGGTCAATCTTGAAGATGTGTTTCTGAGCATTACGGGACGTAAAGTCTCGGGGAGCGCACAGTGAAGCCCCTTCGCGGCATGGCGGCCGTATACCTGCGGGAAATGCTCATCCTCAGACGCCGCATACTCAAACAGTTTGCTTCGTGGCTCGTCTCGCCGCTTCTGTATCTGGTGGCTTTTCATTACGCCATGAACGATACGCTCGTCGGCTCGCGTCCCTATGCCGATTTCCTCCTGCCCGGGCTCGTAGCCATAAGCAGCATGACCCAAAGCTGGGCCATCGCCAGCGACATCAACATCAGCCGTTTTTACTGGCATACCTTTGATGAATTTCAGACGGCCCCCCTCCATGCTGCAGCTTATGTTACTGGAGAGGTATTGGCGGGGATGACCCGTGCCGTATTGGCCTGTCTTGTTGTCATGGGAATCGGGTTGCTTGGCGGTATCCAGATCGCCTATGGCGCACCGGGGCTCTGGCTCGCCCTCTTGTTGAACGCGTGGTTCTTTTCAAGCCTTGCCGTAGCGCTTGCTTTGCATGTCAAAGCCCATGCGGATCAGGCGCTGCTGTCCAACTTCGTCATTACGCCCATGGCCTTTCTCGGCGGCACGTTCTTTCCATTGGATCGCCTCCCCGGTTGGGCTCAACATGTTTTGGAACTCCTCCCTCTTCCCCATGCGGCGCAAGCCATGCAAGCCGCCGCTATCGGACAACCCGTGCGTTTTCTTTCCTGCGGCCTGCTTTTTCTTGGTGCCGGCGCCGCGTTTACGTGGGCTATCTTCAGTGTCAGGAGCGCACAGGGATGAACCTGTCAGGAGGGCGCTGTTTCTGCCTCATGTTGGGCGTGTCGCTTTTGGCACACGGAGGGCTTTTCCTCAATCGCTCGCCGCTGGCACGTCTCTCCGAATCTAAAGAAGCTCCGCTCTCTCTGCGCCTCGCCGTAACGCCAGCTCCACCCGCGCCGACCAATGCAGCGGAATCCAGCCCGCAGCCCCCTCCGCTTGCTCCGAAAGAAAAGACGCCTCCCCGACCAACGCCCCAGCAGGAACCTCCGCCGCCTCAAAAGCGTTCCACCCACCAGGCCAAAACTGAAAAACGGAGAACAGCCCCCCAAAAAACAGCAACACCGCCAGAGCATTCCCGCGCACCACAGGCTCAATCGGCAAAGGCCCCCTCACCTTCCTCTCCACAACACACCGTACAGCCGGCACAAGGAAAAACGGAAGCAGCCGCCCCTCGGCACACGTCATTCGACGCCGTGGACGGGCCGAAATTCCTCCAGCCGCCAGCACCGCGTTACCCACGGCTGGCGCAACGCAAAGGTATCGAGGGACAGGTGCTCATGGAATTGATGATTGACGCGGAGGGGCGTTTGATGAGTGCGTCCATAAAAAAAAGCGGCGGGAACGGATTCGATGAAGCGGCCCTTGAAGCCGTCCGGAAGGCCATTTTCCGCCCCGCGACCCATAACGGACGCCCGGCAACCTGTATTGTTCTCCTTCCCATCCACTTTACGCTGAGGGATGCCTCATGAATTTTCTCATGTCGTTTGCCGATTTCTTTGCCAAAGGCGGCCCGCTCATGTGGCCCATTCTCCTGTGTTCCGTACTCGCTCTCGCCATAGTCCTGTTCAAGACGTTGGAATATACGACAGCCCTGCATACGCTCGGAAAAATCAAACAGGGAGACTCCATTCCCCTGCCTTGGTTTTTGGCACCCATCTGCGAACGACTGGGGACAGCCGACGAAGAAACCTTATCCCTCACAGCGAACAGGCAGGTCAGGAAGCTGGAGCGGGGGCTCGGCGTCCTGGAGTTGATCACGACGATCGCACCCATCCTGGGGCTTACCGGCACAGTGACCGGCATGATCAGCACATTTCAAGCGATAGGGGAACACGGATCACGGGTGGATCCTTCCGTGCTCGCCGGGGGTATATGGGAAGCCCTGATCACGACGGCTGCAGGATTACTGGTCGCCCTTCCCGCGCATGTCGCCTATCATTTCCTTGAGAACCGTCTGTCTGAACTTATCCAGACTGTTCAAGAAATCGTTGACGTTCGCCGCATTGCCTTCTGTGGGATATCCCATGGACATTAAACGGCGCAAACGGGCACGCAACAGCATGAGCATTACGCCGCTTGTCGATGTGGTATTCCTCTTATTGCTGTTTTTTGCTCTCACCCTTCATTTTTCTCCTGAGGAGGCCATCTCCGTAGAACTGCCGACATCTTCATCGGCAAAACAACAATCGGAAACGGAGATTATCCTGACAGTAACCCCGGAAGGGGTGATCCGTCTGAATGGAAAAGATGTCCCATCACAATCTCTGGAAACGGAACTCGCCAGCCTGCGGAAGATTGATGAAAAACAAGCCGTACAGGTACGCGCAGATCAAGAGGTAGAAGTTGGTAAACTTGTGGCAATCATCGATGCAATCCGCAACGCCGGATTTCAGCATTTTGATCTGATGACGCAACAAGTTAACCGCAAATAATACATGATACCGGGGTACCCATGATTTCGAGAGGGGTATTTCAGAAAAAAAGCACTTGCCAAACGAACGATCAAGTAATCGCCAATCCCGTGCGCAGTATTCAGACTCTGACACTGAATACAGAGAATATCACTCCTCCGTCTTCGCCACGAAGAGGGTAAACAATCGAAGTATGAATGCCCTGTTCGGAAGAATTCACCTCAAGAAACCAGCAAAGGATAATATAGTGTATAGCCAAGGTACGTTATCAATTCTTGTAAACAGGATACTCCTCTCGGCTGAACAAGGATTGTTTCAAAGGAACATTTTTCAAACGACACTTGAAAAGGGCATAAGAGCGCGTAGATAAGTGACCATAACCGCCCAGGAAATCCGTTCCCGTCTGCTCGATATACGATCGTTTTTCAAGGTGTTCCTGCAGGGAACTCACAAGAGAGCAAAGAACCGATCGAGTTCCAGACAGAACGCTATAGCCTCCAGGAAAAGGCCATAGCCGTCATTGCCGAACGGAATCTCGGCCCCGCCGAAGATATTCAAAAACTGTCCGACACCATGGATACAACGTCCTGCTCGCGGAGGACAACGAGCTGAACCGGGAAATCGCGGAGGAACTCCTCAAGACACAAGGGTTATCCGTCAGTTGCGCGGAGAACGGACAGATTGCGGTGGACATGTTCAAATCCTCACCCTCCCTCCCGGAACCTATAACATCATCCTGATGGACATCCAAATACCGATGATGGACGGATATCAAACAGCGGCGATCCGCAGTGCCCCGGATCACCCGGACGCAGCCACTATCCCGATTATTGCCATGACGACCAACACCTTCAGCGAAGATGTTGCCACAGCAGCCGCAGCCGGAATGAGATAGAGCCCTGCGTCTCGGGGACGGAGTTGGGGCCGTCTCCGACATGCTTTTCATCAAGCATTCTAGACCAACCTGCCGTGCCGTATGTTACGACTCCATCTGTTGTGTAACTTGGTTTTATTGCAACTAAGGATTTCATTATTGAAATCAAAAGAACCGCCACTTACATAATCGCCAATCTGCCCTCTCTTGTTCGCCAGTTTTCTCTGATTCCCCCCAACTGCCACGTCCTTCGCGGTGAGTGAAATCGTCAGCCCATCAGGCTTGACGGAACCACGTGTGATTGGCGGAATCGGCGGCAGCCGTGGCGCTGGATGCGGCGTTCATCTCACTCACACTGGCAGCAGCGGCGGAAACGGAGGCTTCGCCATTACCGTATTCGCGGCTTCCGTCGCGGTCTGTTCACTGTCCTTGGCCACGTTCTCGGAAGCTTTCGCCGCCGTGGCGGAGGTTGACGCTTCTCCCGCCTTGGCTGTGTGAGCCTACGAGCGCCATATGACGTGTATTGCTTAAAGGTATTGGATTTTATTGTTCCATTTGGCGGATATAAAAACTCAATACGATCTATATTGTGCTTAATTTAACGTACATTCTATAAATCGGTAACCAATTTGTGCATAATCGTTACTCAATTGACCAATTGCTTTATTCAATATATATTCACATAAAATTCATAGGGCATTCTTCAAATTTCAAAAATAGTTTTAAGGAGTGGTCATGAATGAATTTTATCAACTTATTCAAGATACTGTATCACGGAGTCCCATCGGAGCCAAAGCTGTTGCTGTAAAAATCGGCAAACCTTACTCCACCATGATGAGGGAAGTGAACCCCAATGATAAAGGTGCAAAAGTAGGTGCCGACACCCTTATGGATATCGTAAGGGCAACTAAAGACATAAGCCCCCTTGTATTCATGGCGAAAGAGCTTGGGTACAGGCTTGTCCCTGTCTCAAAAGATGAAGGAGAGGGGGACTCGGCTGCATTATAAGATAACCATATATATTAACATAAAAATATAGTGGCAAGCTACCGATAACGGGTGGCTGTTTTTTTGCAAAGGCGGTTCTTTGGAGCCGCCTTTTTTCATGCTCTCCCCTTGGACCATTGGCAAGAAGCCCTACTAGACCCGGCTCCGGGAAAGGCCCCCTCTCGATGACAGGCGAAGTTCGGCTACAGGCTTGCCCCTGTGAATTGACGGGCCCCACATGAAAGGGGGCGGCGAACACCCGTCGCCCCGAACCATGCGGGACCTGAAACGTATGGATGTGCGCGCCCCGACGGGGATTGGCTCCACCGGGAGTTTGCCATTGTGCACTTATATCATACCGAATACAAAGGAACAAATACCACAACCCGAAACAGCAATGGGGCAATGCTATGGCAGTGACACCAACTCCTATCACGAAAATGACTTTCGGATGGTACATGATATATGATACCACGATGACAGGCCGCGAAAAGTACCCATACGTTATCGCTATACGGGAAACATTGCCGTGGAGTGAAAATTCTAAAAACCCCGGCATGAAAAAGATAAAGCCCCCTTCCTCACGGTTGTGGGCTTTTCCTATGACAGACGGAAAAAGGTCTCACGGACGCTTCACCATAATCCCGCCCGCTCGGCATGTGCCCTCAAGAGGCTCAAGGGCGAGGCCTGCCAAACGGGCCATGCCTGCCAATGACTCAAGAGCATCCGAAAAACACTCCGGGCTTCTCTAAAAACGGAAACATATTCAGCCTCAGCGTTTCCCGCATGGAATGGAGAATTTACGCAGCTTGGCATAGAGCGTCGGGATTTTCATATGCAGCAAGGCCGCTGCTCCGTGTTCGCCGCGTACGCGCCCTTGCGTCATCGCCATGATCTTACGCAGGTACCGTTCTTCCAACTGTTCCAGTGTCGGCGTGTCCGCAAGGATGCCGCCGTCCCCCGCCTGACTGGAGAAAAATGGCTCCATGTTCGCCTGGTCGAAATGAAAATGCAACGACGCGCCCTGCTCGCACAGAATTACCGCCCGCTCGATGATGTTTTTCAATTCGCGCACGTTTCCCGGCCAGGAATAGTCCACTAGCGCCTGTTTCTGCTCCGGCGACAGAGGAAAAATCGTTTTACCGTAACGCTGGCTGGAATGGCGAATGAAAGCGTCGACAAGCGGCAAAATATCCTGCTTTCGTTCGCGCAGGGGCGGCAACAGCAACGGGACGACGGATATGCGGTACAGGAGATCCTGACGGAAACGCTTCTCACGGACTTCTTTCCATAAATCCCGGTTGGTCGCGGCGATAAGCCGGAACCGGGACTTGATTTCCGCCGTTCCGCCGACACGCATGAACCGCTGCTCCTGAAGCACCCGCAGAAGCTTTGTCTGGATGAGCGGCGACATTTCCCCTATTTCGTCGATAAACAGCGTCCCCTGATCCGCCATCTCGAACAAGCCGATTTTTTGATTAGACGCTCCGGTAAACGCGCCCCGCTCGTGTCCGAAAAATTCGCTTTCAAAGAGCGATTCAACCATGCTCGCGGGGTGGACGGCTATGAACGGCCCCTGACGCCCACTGAGGCGGTGGATATGCCGGGCCATGATCTCCTTGCCGACTCCGGTTTCTCCCCAGAGCAGGATGGGGACATCCGTTACGGCGGCATACTTAGCTTCATTGAGGAGGGTGTTCAGCCCGGCCCCCAACACCAAACACTCGCCCCTGTCCTCCTGCAAAAAGATGCTGCGCAGTTTATTCTGCTGCAATTCGTTTTCACGTTCCTTCAATCGCCGCACGAAGAGGGCCGAACGCAGTTCCGCAGTGAAAAGGCGGGCTGCGCACCGCAGTTCAAACAGGGAAAATTCGTCAGCCGGCAAAACGGAATAGGTGCTGCTCAAATAGAGAAGCCACGGAGGTTCCGTTCCGATGTCGATGCTGAGACAAAAGCCGTACTGCTTATGGAAGTGCACCGGCGTCGTGGCGGAACGTTGCTGCGCGACCTGCACAAGCCATTGCATACAAGGCCGCATGTGCTCGCTTTTCAATTCAAGAGCAGACAGGTTGACGGCCTGGACAAACTGCAACGGATTATCCTCATCGACCGTGCGGAAAAACGCGGCCCGTTCCACCCGGAAGCCGTCAATAGAGGCCCTGAGAAGCAGATGAAGCCTTTCCTCAAAGATTTCACGCTGCGGCGCGGTGTTCAGCGCCTTATGGCACCGTTCGATGATGTATTTCTCTTCGGATTCGGCATCGGGAAGGGAGCATGTAAACAGGCTAAACGCAGCCGGAGGCACGTTCAGGCAGGCGAGTGAGGCTTGATGGTAGGACGTTGAGGCATCAAGAGGCTTCCCGGTGGCTTTGCAGACGATGTTGCGGAGCGATCGGGCCTCCTCCATGCTGCCGCACAGTTCGCAGGTGTTGGCCAGCTCGTGCGCGGTGAGGGTCAGTTCATGCATATCCCGCGTCGTGAGGATAAGCTCGAAACTTTGGCGCAACAGCTCAAGCTGCTTCTGTGGCCCCTCTCCCCTATCGCGCAGCAACAGTGCCTGAACGCGCATGGCGGAGCCCTTGAGATGCACATTAGCCCCTAGGAGCAGGTGGCCCAACGTAGGCTCCAGCTCATAGTAGGGGATGGGTACATAGCCGTTGTGCGCAAACACATAGAGCATGTCGAGGACTAACGGATCCTTGAAGGTCGCGGGCCTGATGTCACGGGTGATCGCCCTGCGGGTTTCATCATTCAGGACGGCATAGGCGCGCTCGATGTCGCCCGCCAAAAAGTGGTACAACGCATGTGCCCGCGTCGTCAGCGAGTTGACTACGGTATGCTGCGTATATAGCGGGGAAACGCGAAGCCGATTGATGAACTCCAGCGCCTTGCCGCTATCCCGCTTGCGTAGCAGCAGGAAACACGTGTTGACTTCATACAGGGTCGCCGAAAGGATATCGTCGGTCAACGTCGCCGTGCGCCGAAGAAACTCGATGCAGCCAAGCGCAAAGTGGAATTGCTGCAGATACCCTGCGGAAAAGAGCGTACAGACCGCCAGTGTATCGTAGAACCTCTTGTAATACCAAGGTGTTTCTTCGGAGCAACGGTTGAACCAATCGATATTTTTCTTGAGATCCCCGCACAGATAGGCAAGCAACCCCTCAAACAGAGGAAGCGCTTCCTGCGTGTCGCCATCAAAATAGCTTCTGACCCGGCACAGGGCCTGCTGGAGATTCTGGGTAAGGCGCGTGGTGTTGCTTCCGATGAAGACATGCAGATACATACGCGACAGCATCAGAAGCGCTAAAAACCGCTTGTTACCGTTTTTTCGGGCAAGGCCGTAGGCGAGAGCTGAAAGGCGCAGTATTTTTTTGAGCAGTTCCGTGGAATTGAAGCTGAGCCCCTGTACCGCAAAGACAAGATTCAGGAACTTGCCGTCCAGACCCGCCGTGCTGCCGTTGCGCCGTCCCCAGCGCAGGAGGAAAAGGACAGCCAGTTCGAGCAAGGGCAGAATGTTCCTGTCCCGTTCGGCGCATTGGCTGATCCGGCTCAGGACGGTTTCACAGTCGCTGAGGCTGGCTTGTTCATGGAGACAGGTAAGGGCGTACGCCTTTTCGTCGGGCCGAAAAAACTCCTTCAGCAACGGGAGCTGGGAGCGTATGAATGCAGCGGTTTCATCGCCCGCCTTCCACGCGGTTCCGTGCGGCGAAGAAACGCGTTCCGCCAAGCCAAGACGCTCCAGCTCGCGCCACCGCTCATCGGATGCGGGCAGCACATTCCCCGTGAGCAGTGCGAGCTCTTCAATGAAGAGAGAACGCCCGGCAAGATGCAACGCCAAAACATGGGCTATCTGCTGTGAGGTCAACACGGATTTCCCCTTCATAACAGATAAGGATGGGGCCTGTTTTACTCAAGGCAAAAACGATATGTCATTCAGTGTGCCTTGGCAACAAGCGTTCCGGACTCCGGATGAGCGAAACGGAAACGAGATGCGATAAAGACATTCCAGAGGAGTACGGCACGCCAGGAGGGAAAAGCTGTCATTTTTGCATTGCACCACACGGAGTTGTGCTTCTCCACCACTATTCGATTATACCTTTGCCGATACGTATCGGACGCGCCGCGCTTCTCCGGAGCACCTCTTGCCATTGTATATGTTCCCCTTGCGCCAAAGAGGAGGACGGCAAAGGGAACATAAGGGGGTATGGAGCAAGATGCCGAAGATACGGTTAGGCTTCCATGGCGCGGGCCCTGTTGTAATCCTTAACGTAGGTGAATCCCGCAACCAGCATGATCAAGCCGCCGATGACGAACACCAGCTGCATGTAGACAAGCGCCAGCTGAAGCCCGAACGCATCGGAAAGCGCCCCGGCGAGCATGGGCCCGAAAAAGCCCAATCCTTGAAGCAGGGTCACATACGTCCCGTACGCGGTGGCCTTGTAGCGGGTGGGAACCAGTTCCTGCGTGGCGATGTGCACGCCGGTCACGGGGATGATGAACAGAAACATTCCGATCGCGCAGCAGGCGGCAATCTGATAGTAGAAGCCCGCCGCAAACACCGCAGCCAGAATGAGGAAACAGGGCACGCCGAGCCACGCCCGCGTGCGGCGGCTCCACAGGCCGAGGCGGTCTGAAAGCCAGCCGGAGAAGGGCGTGATCAAAAGGCCGGTAATCAGGTAGGCCGGCCCCATGTAGGCGCCCACTTCCGTGGACGTCCAGCCCATGATGCGGACCATGAACATGGGAATCCAGGAAATCATGCTGGTATAACCCATGTTGGCGATGCCGACGCCGATGCCGAGCAATATCAGCGTCTTGTTCTGGAGCGTGAAAGCAAAGGCCTCCCGGACCTTCACATGCTCCCGTTTGCCGTCGGCGCTCGCCGCCGAAACGTGATTCTTGACGTTGGGCAGGAACAGGGACAGCGCGGTGAACAGCAGCGTCAGGCCCCCGACGGCAAGGAACGCGGAACGCCAGCCGTAATGCTGTGCCAGAACCCCGGCGATCGTGGTGCCGAGAGCCAGCCCCACGGACATGGCGGAGTTATAGGCCCCGATGACCGAACCCCATCTAGAGCGGCGGGTCCAACTGGTCAGCATGGATACGGAAACGGGCGCGTAGCTGGCGTTGCCTATGCCGACCATGAAGCGCCCGAGCACTATCAGGAAGAGGTGTGAGACGAGGCCGCACAGTGTGCAGCCCACGCCCCAAACGGCGGACATGAGATTCACGGCGTGCTTTTTCGAGCCCTTGTCCGCCAAAAAGGAGAAGGGGAGCACAAACACGGTCATGCCTAGCAATACGGCGGAACCGGCGACGCCGACCTGCGAGTCGGAAAGCCCGAGATCCTTCTGCATGGCGGGAAAAACGGCGGTGATCCCCAGTCTCGCGGCGAAATCCAACAGGAAAAGCATGTAAAGCACGCCAAAGCCGAAAAGAAACCATTTTTTCCCGACGGGAGACGTCGGTTCGTCGGAAGCGGCCAGCCCCTTTTCCGCAGAGGCGCCGTCCTGCCGGACGGATGCGACGACGGATTCGGTTTGGCTTTTCATTTCTTCTTCACGGTCAAGAACAATTGAAGGCATGGGCATTCTCCGGCGCGGGTACATAACCCGTTTGAAGGATGAGCGGAAGTTCTTTCCGGATGCTTTGCGGATGTCTGCGGAAGGGCTAAGCCTGATACACGATACGTCCGCCGCAGAGCGTCATGCGAACCTTCACCTGATTGATGGACAAAGGATCGATGGCTTCAAGGTCGTCGGACAGCAGCACGAAGTCGGCCAGCCGTCCCGGCTCGATACGCCCGCGATCGTGTTCGCCCATGCAGAACAGGGAGGCATAAGCGGTGTAGGCCTTGATCGCTTCCCGGGGGCTGATGCGTTGATCCGCTCCCATGAGGCGGCCGCTTGGGGAAATGCGGTTGACGGCGGCATGGATGGAATCAAGCGCCGTGACCGGCAGCACCGGGGTGTCCACGTGGAGAGCGAAGGGAAGGCCAATCCTGACGGCGGAACCGGCGGGATCGAGCCTGTTGGCGCGGCTGGGGCCAAGATAGGTGTCGTAGTGGCCGTCGCCCCACACTTCGATATGCCGGACAAAAAAAGTGGGGAGCGCATGGCAGGCCTTCATGCGGCGGAGCTGTCCGTCCGAGGCCATCTGCGCATGAACAAAAATGTGATGCAAATCAGGGCGGGGCAAGGCCCGCTGCGCCCGCTCATAGGCTTGCAGGGTGGCTTCGATGGCGGCATCACCGTTGGTGTGGACGGCTATCTGAATGCCCGCGGCATGATAGTGCATGACAAGGTTGTCGAGCTCTTCAGGCGTGCAGACCAACTCGCTGCGGTAACCGGGGCGGGAGTGGTAGTCTTCAAGCAAGGCTCCGGTGTAGCCTTGGATGGAACCGTCCGTAAAATACTTGACGCCGCCGAAACTCAGATACTCGGAAGGAAAACCCCACAGGCCGTAAGGCTCCAGCGCATTCAATACCGGAGGCATGAACTGCAGGTAGCCCCGGGCGTCAAGCGCCTTGTCCCTTGCAAGGCTCAGGTACGCCGCCATGTCCGTCTTGTAGGAACCGGAAAGCCCGATCCCTCCGTCCATAAAGGTCGTGAACCCCTGGGCGTTGTAGTCGCGGACAGCCCGCAGCATGTTCTTCCGGGTCTCGTCAAATGACGTCGCCGGAAGTTTGGCAATCGCCTGATAAGAGGCGTTTTCTTCCAGAATCCCGTTTGGCCTGCCGTCGGCCCCAAGACAGACCGTCCCCCCGGCGACCCGCGTTTCCGCTGTGTAGCCGAGCTTTTCGATAGCCAGCGAATTCAAGTAGCAAAAATGGACGGAAAGATGTTTAACAAGGATCGGGCGTTCCGTGGATACGGCGTCCAGGTCTTCACGGGTCAGATGACGTTTTTCGTCAATGCCCGTATCATCATACGCATAGCCGACAATCCAACGATCTTGAGGCGTATTCCCGGCGGCTTCACGCAACCCGTCGAGAACGCGCGGAACTGTGCCCAGTCGGGAGCCGCAATAGACCTGGCTGAACGTATCCGCATACATGGACAGATGGCTATGCGTATCGATGAAGCCGGGATACAACACGCCCCCGCCGAGATCGATTTTCTCGTATTCGCCGCAGAGAGCCGCGTAACGCTCCATGTCTTCCAAACTGCCTATGGCATGTATGCGCTCTCCAATAACACAGACAGCTTCCACGATCGGCATGGGATCATACAGGGTGACGATTTTCGCACCGGTGTACAGCTTCAATTTTTCTGTGCAAAACACGTGTCATCTCCTTGGATTAGGTCATTGGGGCCTGCCGCAACAACGTTTTCTCAGGCGGTTAGGCAACATGTTGCCCCACGAGAAAGCGCGGGCCAATGCCAGCCTTGCCTCTACAGAGATAAGCAAGAGCAATGCCAAGGAATTTGTGTTTTTAACACGCTGTAATCATAGTTTTTTAAAGATTGTACGTTTCCGATGCCCCTCCTCGTCCAAGATACTATACATATTCTGTATCGTTTTTTTACCAATTATAGAATATTAAACAAATGCACGTACTCCAGCGCACGTAGCCGTTCGCGTTCATCCACCCTATGGCATGGAGACAAGTCCGGCGGCAACTTTGGTCTTTTCGGGATGCGCTTCTTGATAGACAGGAATGAACATCGCGTTGAACTGGCCCAACTGTCGGGAAGTTCGCGAGACAGGTCGCGTTCTATGCCATAATCCGCACCAACAAAGCGTTCTGCAAGACATTGCTCTGCATGGCGGCTGCCCTTGCCGAGCATAAGGCGATAGTATTTCGTGTTTGTCACTGAGTTACTCCAGAACGCATGGTCGAATATCCGGGCCGCGGGAAGAGCGCATGTACGAAGCTGTAGAGTGCCATGAATACCTCGAACTCCCTGCGTTCACCATCGGCGTTGACGGCGACGGCGCGGGACGCACTGTCATTCTGGAGCTGGAAGAAATGGGAATCCCCGTGGAGCGCATCCACTGGGGGCTCCCCTGCCATAGTGATGCCGAGAAGAACCGCTACTTCAACCTGCGCGCCTACGCCCACTGCAAAATGCGCGAAGCCATTTTTACCGGGCGGTTCAAGGGGCCATCGCTGAAAAAATTCGTCGAGCAGGCCAGTCGGCTCCCCTATCGCATCGATGAGCGCGGTAGGTACCAGATGACCCCAAAGGACAAAATGAAGTCGGACGGCATCAAGTCCCCGGACATTTCCGACAATTGCTGTTTCGCTTTTCTTCTCGACTACATCCCCGCCGAAGATGGGCAGAAAGCCACGGTGGGGCGTGACAGGTTCTTGGAGCTGGCTAGGGCGCGCTTAGGCGAGACATCATAAAAGTAAATCAAAAATTGATTTCATATCAACATGAAGGTATACTCCAAAGCCTGATGACGAAATGAGCGTCACTATGATGCCCATAGGTCCTTTTCTCCTTTTTGGTGATTCGACCGGAGATAATCTGCTTATCGCAAGAGAAGACTATGTAAGCCAGCGTTTCAATAAAATTTCTTTCAATATGCAGACCCTTTCCCGTGAGGAATTTTGGAGTGGACGGTGGCTTGATTCCTTCATGCGCTATCGAGGATTTGAGGTGTTTTGGGCCGGTCTCAAGGCGGACTCTCTTGACGTCCAGATAGCTGCTCCCCGGACCTCGGAAACCACCGGCATCGGAAGGGCAAACGGATCAGCCCTGACTGGTGGCTTTTTGAAGCCGAGTTGGGGGAATACTCTCTTGTCCAGAACAGAGACTCGAAAAAATGGATTCTTCCATGAAACACATTGAGCTATAGTGAGCCTACGGGATATTAATGTAAAAAACCTTGTAAATGGACAAATTTCGAAATTTGTCCATTTACAAGGTTTTCCTTGGGGCAAGGGCGGAGAATACTCCCCGCCCTTGCCCCATATATTCTAACATGAACCTCTTTGCAGGTTCAACGCTTCCCGGTATCAGTGCTTCATCGCCGCCTGTTCCGCTTCCATGCAGGCACGTAGAGCCGCATTCATGACAGACTGATATCCCTTTCCCTTCGCCTTATACCAACGCACAATATCCGCATCGTATCTTACAGAAATAAGGACTTTTCTTTCCCGTTCAAGAGCCTTGCGGAAACGTTCCAGCAAGGTGGCACCATCCTCTTCGGAGAGATGGATTTCCTTGGTTCCACCAGTAGGGGGAAGAGGAAGACTGTCTGGGTCTTTCAAGGCATTGGCCGTTACTTCCGCATCCGTCATATTCAGGACTCGCTTCCAATCAGTTCTAGAATCTTCGTTCATAATCTTTCACCTCCTGCCTTGTAGCTCTACGGGCAGAAATGATCCGTGTAACATTGTTTCGATCCGTGAAAATGACCACTACTACAATAATACCTTTAATTGAGCCTGTAATCCTGTAGCGCTCTTCACCTTCACTATGCTTGGGGTCATATTCGATACGCGCGTAGGAATCTTGAAAGACCAACACCACGTCCACGAAGTCAAGGCCGTGTTTTTCGATATTGGCATCGTTTTTTCTAGAATCCCACTCAAATGAGCCGAATGGTGTTTGATGAAGCGTGTCCATGCCCTGAATGTATATACTTTTTGTATTACAGTCAAGATATCCTTTCAACGATGTTCGGTATTTCCGTAGATATGCCGTATTTACGGGGCTCTTTCCTGAAGTTCTCTACGATTTGCCTTATCGTGGGGTGATGCAAGACAAAAAAATCCTCTCCATAGCCCTCGAATCCGAACGGAAGTTCCGTGCGCACGCCCTCTATACCGATGGCGTGCTGGTCGTTACGCACTGCCTGCCCATCTCCGGCCCTCCAATGGAATGGAAAAACAAGCTCCTCAAGGACATCGAAGAAAAGACGGAAAAGGGATTCGCCGTAATCGTGGAGGATCGGACGCACAACTTTTCCCCGCACGCCGTCTCCTTCAACTTTGACGAGATCATGGACGATGGACGCACCATGCTCCAGCACTGCCTGGACTGGTATTACTCTCTCGATGCGGTTGGAAACCTCATGCTCGACCGCGGCGTCGAGACCCACGCCATCCGCAAAGGCGACATGGCGATGGTCAACTTCCGGCACGATGAAAGGGGGCGGCTCGTCTATGATGTGGACTGGAACCGGATGACCGGCGGGCACAAGGCCATCCTCATGTGCGTCGCCGGGGCCGTGATGGAGCTTCCCTTCTCCGATAGATGGCTGAATGAATTTGCCAAGGCTTCCCAGTCCAACCGGCCGTCTCCCCAATCTCCGTTGGACTCCTTCTTTGCCATCACGACCGGCTATGACGAGTTCCGCCAACGGGACTTTGAACGCTCCGTTCACGCTGGAACCCCACTTTCCTATCCACGGTAGGTGCCCTATGGCTATCGACTCGACCGGAGGAAGACTCTCCCCGGAAAACATCAAAGACGTACTGCTCCGAGCGGAATTATATCGGGAAATCCGCGCAGCCCAGACAAAGGACCTCGAAAAGAACTGGTTCACATACGAAATCCAACCCTCGGAAACGCTCATGCCGGAACTGATCGCCTACCGAGCGTACAGCATGGATACGCTGAAATGGGTGATCATGATCGCCGCAGCCCTTGATGACCCCAGAGAACGGGTGGAGGCAGGCACAGTGCTGACGCTCCCCACTACGGCATGGCTGAGGGAACGCATCCGGCACTATGCGGAGATGGAAACGCAGGGGATTGGAAAATGAACTGGAAAGAGCTTCAACAAATGGCCAAGGAGTTCGACAGGGAGGCCAGAAAGGAAAGGCAGGGCGCGGGAGAGCACCGTGCGGACGCGGTAGGCCTGCTCACTCCAGCGCTGCTCCGGAAGCACATCAAATCCGGTACAGACCTCGTCTTGGCTTACGGCAAAAAAGGGGCGACGGTTTCCTACACCGTAGACGACCTCAAGCGGTTCGTTGAAGCGAGGGAGCGCGCGGACAAGGCTTTCCGGCCGGAACCCCGGGGCGTGCCGCTGGCCCAACTGGAAAACGCGTCACGGGAAGCCGACCGCCAGCGTTCACAGGAAGTGAAATCCGCCCTGCTCTACAAGGTGAGCGGAAATATGCTGTTCTTCCAGGTGCAGGGGAATATCAACCCCCACTACCTTGTCCGCGTACGCCTTGAGGACTGGGAAAGGCACCTGCACAACCCCTACCTGAACCCACTCATCGCAGCAAAGGAAGCGGCTACCGGCCGGATATCATTTGACTGCGCATGTGGGCGCCACCAGTACTGGTATCGCTACCTCACGCAGATCGGTGGCTTCGCCATCAATCCCCCAAAAGAACAGGACTTCCCAAAAATCCGTAACCCCGGCCTGACGGGATGCTGCTGCAAGCACGTCCTGAAAGTCCTGCGCGTCTTGAAAACAAACGCTATCCAGACTGTCCTTTCTCGCGAACTGGAGCGTCAGTCGGCTTCTGTCGGGTTCGCCGATCCCCGGGCGCGCCTGCTCAACCAGCAAGAACTCAAGCAGGTTTCCCGGGCGCGCGGCATTACAGGCCAAACGCCGGAATCCCGCGCCGCCCTCAAGAAATTCATGCGGGAGGCCAAACAGGTCGTTTCGACGCCGGAAGCCCGGAACGCTCGGAAAAACCTCAAGCCACGAAGAAAGCCGGGAGGCACGCAACTCTCAACGCGCACCGCCGCACCCATGAGCCCTGACGCCAGAAAGATGCTGGTCAAGGCTCTGCAAGCCGCTTCCGCACTGCTCCATGCTATCCCAGGGGCAACAACATCTGCAAAAATAATCGCAACCACGTCTGAGCACTACAAAATTTCCCAAGATGAAGTCCGCGCCATCATGAAAGAGGAAGGTATACGGCTATGACCATCGCCCCCAGAGATTACCGACAACCGGGCCGCGTACTAAAACAGGACCTGTCCACGCTGCTGGCGGCGTCCCCCGAGGCCTTCGACTGCCTCGTGTGGATCGCCAAGGATTCCAGCCACGACGAACAGGTGACGGTCGAACAGGATGTCGTCGGCTCCATCGAAAGCGGAGAACGGGCGCAGAGCTATGAGAAGCCTATCCAGGCACGGGCGCGCATAGTGCCGGATGACGCGCTGGCCTTCGGCGTCCTCTCGTCCGCCCTGGCAGAAAACTTCATCGGCGCATCACAGCCTATGCGCATCATCCTGTCCGTTCCCGGCGCCCGCAAGTATTCCCTTATTCAGTGGCTTGAGTTCCCGACACTGGACGCCGAAGAGCCGGAACCCCGAACGGTCTACATCATGGACAGCGCCCCTATCGGAAGGACATTGGGCGTCGGACTCGTGCACACCTGCCTTCCCCTCCCGGCACTCGGTGAAGTCTCGGCCGCCGCACCGGAAGAGGAAGGCCCGTTGCAGCCCGGCAGCCCGCAAGATGACATCGTAGGAGTATTATGATGGCCGCAGCCAATACCGTTTCCGATCTCCAAGCCGTTGACTTCGGATTCGGGCGCGTTCTTGTCGCCGCCTATGAAGGTTTGGCCCCCCGCGGCCCCGCAGCTTTTCAGCGTTTCCTCAGCCGGGATAATGCCACCAAAATTTTCCGGGCCGATAACGAAGACCTACGGACCCTCCTGATACGAATCGCCGGGAAGGTATCAAATGGGAACGCCCTGCCGGATCTCCCGGTAATCGCCTACTACCGTTCTCCGGGGCTGAGTGGAAGCGACGAGAAACCCCGCTCGTACGATTTAACCCGTTATTCCGATGAGGGAACAACCAAAATCAAGCTCACCGCCGTGCCTGTAGAGATTTCGTACTCTATCGCCTTTTGCGCCTGGGACAAGCCGACGCTTGATAGCCTGACCATTGCATGGTGGGCGTATATCGGCCAATTCGGAAGGCGGCACAGCCGGTTCACCGTGCGGTATCCCCTGGGAGACGGAAAGCCGGATATGGAAGTGAAGGCCTTTTTGACGGCGACGCGGGACATAGCTACCGACAGCGCCAGCACGGATCAGGGTGATGGACGGTTATGGGCGGCACGGACGCTGGCCATGGTCAAAACCCAGGTGCTTTACTATCGCGAGAGCCCAGAAACCTTCGAACGCTTCCAGTCTATCGGGTCAACCATATAACGCCATGTATAATAACAATATATTCAAAAAGATATGTCATGATCAATCCGGGCAGGAATTTGATCTCGGCTACATCGAAGAGGGAACTTTCATTGAAACCCTGTCCCTAGACGGCCCCAAGCTCTTGCTCACCATGATGGATCCATACTCATATCTGCGCGACGGACTCAAGGTCAAAGAACTTGATACGCTCTCCGTGACCCTCACGGATTCCTTTGCATCAGATCGCCTCGACGCCAATATGACCTTCACCCTTCTTAAAATGCAGTCGAACGGCCATTTCATCAAAATGCAGCTCATGAGCACATCTGTATACCAAGCAAAATGCTTTGTAACCGTTTCAAAAAGCTTCATTCAAAAATCCATAACCGAAATTCTTCCCTACTACATCAAAGGATTGAAACTCGACATAGGAAAATTTCCCATCGTTGAGGATTATCACTGCCTTGCCGGGGAGCGCCCTTCCCGGCTGTTGCGCCAGATTGCCGTAGAGAAAGGGGCACTGGTATGGGCAGATCGGGATACGCTCCATTTCCAGCGGTTTCAGGAACTCTGGAAAGTGGAACCCGCCTTTACCTACCATCACAACAAATCGGATGAGCAATACACCATTGCCGCCTATCGCCAGCCAAGCCGAACGACCGAACTCCAGGAAGGCATCCAAAAGAACTATTCCGGATTCAACTTTGAAAAGGGAAGCATCGGCGGTGGCGGCGTACCCGCATTCACGGCAAGCCAAAACCCCATCACCCTCAAAAACAACAGCGTCAGCACAGTCGATGTCATCGACTACTACTGCGAGGGAAATGGAGCCCTGCGGCCCGGGCAGGTCATCAAATGCCTGTGGCATACCGCGAATCCAGAACGGCCGCTTGACGAGAGGCTCCCCGGGAAAATCCTTGTAAGTGCCGTAGCCCATTCCTATTACAGCCAAAAATTTCAATGCCGGGTAAAGGGGGTGATTGATCTTGCCTCAGCCTAAAAAATATGAGGGGACGTACCGGGGGACTGTGATCAGTAAACAAGACCCCAAGAAACAGATGCGCGTACAGGTACGTGTGGCCGAGATATTCTCGGGGATCCCCGATAAATACCTCCCATGGGCCACCTATCAGCTTCCCCTCGGCTCCCGGCCCGGAAACGGCGGCATCATCCCCGTACAGGTAGGGGATATCGTATGGGTCCGATTTGACGCCGGCGACAGCCGCCAGCCGATCATCGTCGCGGCGGCATCATCCATGCCGGGAGGGAAGCCCAATCTGCCCGATGACGTCTGGCAAGGGCCTGATTCCTACCAGCACAAGCGCGCGGAAGGTGAGCCCGCTCCGGATACGCCGGGATACGCCGAAGATGTCGTCTTCAAACAGCACAATGGCTTGATCCAGCTCACGCAAGGCGGCTCCATCCGAGTGACGCAGCTTTCCAGCGGAACGGCCATAGAAATCCTCCCGGACGGAACCATCCTGCTCCACGGTGAGAATGCGATCACCATGTCCGCCCCCACGCGGATCAAAATGACGTGCGGGGCATCATCCCTTGAAATGACGCCGGGGAACATCAAGGCACAATCCCCCCGGATAGACTTCAACTAAAGGTTTAAGAATGAGTCAAACCACTGGCGTAGCAGAACAGTTGGAGCGTATCGCCGACGCTCTTGAAACGCACACCCTACTCCTCAGACAGATCGCCGAGTCCAATATCGGACAGTGGGAATGCTGCCTGAGAGGATCCGGAGCATCCGATGCCCTCCTGAAGGTGAGTATGCTGCACTACAAGGAAAACCCCGCGGACCGATACGACCTTTACCTGAAAGAATTGGAAAAGGAGTAGGCCATGCCGGGAGTCAGCCGCCTCGGGGATGTCTGTACGGGGCATGGGTGCTTTCCTTCACGCCCATCCACCGGGGCCAGCCCCAATGTCTTCGTCAACGGCATTCCCGTTCACCGCCAAGGAGACAGTTGGGCTCCCCATTGCTGCGTCACATGCCACGGCTCCGTCCTCGCCGCCGGTTCCCCCAACGTCTTCGTAAACGGGATGGAGATAGCCAGAATAGGCGACCCCGTGGCCTGCGGTTCCGCTGTGGCTACGGGGTCTGGGAATGTGTTTGCAAATGAATAAGCGAAGCTCCCTTAAGATGAAACAAGCATTATAAGATTCTCCGCAACACACCGCTATAATTTAGTGTGTAGTTCCTATCGGCCAGTTTTCAGGAACCAACGCCGGTGGCTTAGCCCACGGTGCTTCAACCAACGCATCCTGAAACCACTGTTCATTCAGATTTGCATGTTCGGTGATGATTATTTGGAAACCAGGGACGTCTTCCTGCGTGAACTTCAGAAGCAACTGGAATAAGCGCCGTACAGCATCGAGATCCGCATCAGCCTCGGTCTTTTGCACCGAGCCATCGGCATCTTTATAAACCTGTTCAGAAGGAAAGTAGACTTGGGTCGGCTGATCAATTAATAGAAATTGCGGGATCGGGCACTTATTTTGTGCTGAAAATAGGTGTAGGGCCAGTAGTGCTGATAGGTGGTAGGCTAGGCAGTTTGCCCCACCTCCGGTGCGGCTCATAGGTACAGATCGACTGGGTAAATCGAAAATAATTGTCGCCTGAGGCAGACTGAGTCGAACAGGAACGTCACGAAATTCGGCTTTAAATTCTTGAATATACCGGCCTATCTGAACCGATATATTATTGAGAATCGAGTTCAAGCGTTCATTGCTGTCATTAGCACCAATTTGTTCCTCGAGCTGCTTAACCTTATTATTTAGACGACGATTGTCAGCCTTCAGATTGCTAAGGCCTTCCTCTGGAAGGAATGATTCCAGAAACATACTTATTCGACCTCGCACACGCTCGGCTGCACTGTTACGAGAGTGCATTTGATCTATAAGATCATTGGCTGCGATTGCCGCCGACAGTTCTGCTTCCTTTTGCTTGATATCGTGTACTATTTTGTCCACATCCTCGCCAAGTTCGGTCAGATAGGCTTCGAGTTTAGGGCGTTGACCAACGGCGACCCGTAATTCCTCATCGAGTGAGTTTAGCTCGTTGAGTAAAACAGTCGCAATTGGGGATTCCATGGCCAAATTCCGCTCGCAGAATGGCCACTGCCATTCACCGTTGTCGGGATTCTTTGGCAGAGCCCTAATTGATGCCAAACGGTCTATTTGTTCCTCGGCCTCGCTTTCGTAACCCTTTGTCTGTTTGGCAAATTTTCGCGCCATGTCGAGCCGAGTCTGGGTATCTCGGCGGTGTTGACGCAATCTAACCAGTTCCTGCTCGAGTAACGAAATTCGGCTACCGTCATCCTCCGGTATTGTTGTGGGATTCCACGCGAGTGCCGATTCCAAGGATTTAATAATATCATCGATAGCTGGGGAATCATCAGTGTCACCTATAATTCCGACGGCCTTGGCTTCAGAATAGAGCCCTATCGCCTTTTTATTCAACGTAATGGCGGAATTTTGTGCCTGCTCCAGCTTTTTATTACTGCTGGCTAGCTCTCGTTTCGCACTATGCAGCTTAGATTTCAGTTCGTAATAATCACAGGAATAGACACCAAGTAAAATTGGTAGCGTATCACGGATTGCTTGTATTTGGAACTGCTCATTCTGGCGGTAGAAAAGTTGATCCTTATTAGCGACCAACCCCTGTTTCTGAAAAAGATAGTAGAAGGTGTGCTTCACACTCGCAGTGAAGCTATGGCGGCTCTGTTCAGGCGAAACTTCTGTACGATTTTCGGGGATACCGATTAAACGTGACAACAGATCAACAACGCTCTCATCATCAGCATTGATTGCCAGTTCCGTGAACACAGGTATCTCTAGTTGAGCACCTCGTCGCAGCATTGCCGTGCTACAGCTAACCCTGTTGACAGCAGGGGCGGGCTTAGCGACGAGCACTTGCTCGTTATCAAACTGGTAGATCACTGCGAACCAAGCAACCTTATCACGTATAACGCCTTCAGGGACGTTGAATGTAGACCGCCCCATGCAATATTCAATAATATCTGAGAGCGCGGATTTACCGGTGGAGGATCGCCCTGTAATAACATTAAGCCCGTCCACCTTGAATGGTAGATCCCGCCGCTGACCGTTAAAGCTGTAGATGTGGATAGAGCTAATTTTCATGGACGAATCCCGAAAGTTATGTAAATTGTTGCCCGATCGGCAATACGTGCAAACTCCCTGCCGACAATGCTCGCCACTTTCTGACAGGCAATGGTTTCGTCGGTTCCTGTAATAGTTTTCCGTATGTTGTAGTGTCCAGTTTGAATACGACCGTCATCCGAGATGGTAATACAACCCCTTTCCATCAGTAAACCAAAGCCTTCGAGGGTATAGGGCAACATCTGTGTGACGCGTTCGGCGAAGCCCACCGTTAATTGCTGATTCTTTTCTGTAAGTCTAAGTAGGTAGCTACGCGGATTGCTGGAGATTACCTCCCGAGAATCCTTATGTAGGCATAGTGGGAGAACAAGCAAAGACAGTGAAAAGGGGATGCCTCGAGGTTCTCTTTCCTCGTAGCCACACAAGGCTCGATACAAAACTACACCACAAAACGCGGGGTTGAACAGATTCCGAATCTCAAAGGGGCGTTGGTCCCATCTCTTCATGGAGTTACCTCCAAGATTTTGCTAAGACGATCCAAGAATCTAGGATGCCAGTAGACCCTAGGCTTGGGCTTAACATCCGCAAGAATATGGAAGCTGCCGCGAAGAACGTATGGCTCCGTCACTCGTGCACGAATACGCAATGATTCGGACTTCCCTGTCTCAAATTGCGCCCAGTTGTAGAGGTTAGCACCAGCTCTACGCAGAGCTTCATCTGTATCATCAGGTTGTAAAGTCTCGAAAACGACATCTTTATAACGACTCCACTCATCAGTAAGACGATCTTCGTATTCCTCAACTTCTCCCGATATAAGCAGATTCTCACGTGCCCACGATGATCGCTGCTCGAATGCTCGGTAGTAGTCCAGAATTGCACTTTCAATCCGTCCAGAGGAAAGGCCAATCTCACGTAGCTGTCTTACAAAAAGGCGCGGATCGGCATCCACATCAATGCCACTGGGGGGAGTCTTTTTAAGGAAAGTGATGGGTAAATTTTCTTCCGTGTACTCATCCGCAAACTTGGAGAGCATATCCGAAACTTCGTAACCGAAGAGTTCTTTAGGGTTAGTCTCGGTTAGCTGTTTGATCACCGCATCAGTCCACCAGCCTTCCAGTCGCTGGAAGACAGACTTGCGGTACTCCCGCCGAACAGTTCGCATATACTGATCCATAATAAGCGCAGGGATATCATCAATGCGCGGGCTCTCATCAAAGATCGAAATACGTTCTAGGAAATCTTGCTTCTCTTCCTCACTTAACTCATTGAATTCCTCGGCTATTGACAGGATATACTTTGAGCTTGATCGCGTGAGCGCATCATTAGCCATTTCATACCGTATTGTTACCTTGCGGGAAGTAGTGGGTGAACCAAAGAGGAGATGCGTAAGAAACGTGTCGGAAGGCACCGTGGCAGTGGTGAATAGAAAAAATTGTAAATTCGATGTAGAGCGGCCATCACGCTTGTACCTCGCTAACCAGATTCTGACGGACTTCCAGAAATCAATCGAGAGGTCAGTCAGCCTATCGCCGTTCGACTTATGCTTAAGGGAGACCAAAGATTTGCCACCGCCACTGTCGACAAAATCGAGGTCATCATCCTTTTCGAGGGAAACAGCAGTATTCTCTGGTAACTGGAGTAGGCGTAACAAGGCAAGACGTACTTGGTAGATATATCCCAGCCCCTGTGCGCCAGCTGAGAATTTGTCGGTAAGGTTCGCCATGCCAAAATCCTTGTGTAGAGGCTAAGTCTGACAACCCCAATCTAAGAAATAGGGGCTTCCAGATTAAAGATCATTTCAAAATGTTTCTGAGCAGGATCATCACACAACCAAGCTAAATAAAGCAAGGTGTATCATGCAGCGCCGTTCAAGGTGAGTCGCCAAAGCTATCTGAATACTTTCCACAAAATAATGTGTAGTGTTATCACCAACATCACCCTTCAGCAAGAAATACCGTCAAAGGTCCCCTTTCCTCACTGAATACATTTTTCTCCATCTCCCGTAAATACGGCATATCTAGGCAACTTTTCCGTGACAGATTTCCCTCTCCGTAGTCAGCTAGGCACAAAGATCCGCATCTGCGGAAAACCTAATCGACTATGGAGTATTGCAAATGCCCGACTTCTCTGCCTTTGAGAAAAGCACGCAGGATCGTACATCCCGCGCCGCACAGATGCGCCGAGATCTTCTTCTCCCGATTCTTGACGCAAATGGCTCCTTCCGAAGCGATATCTCGCGGGAAGAGCTCAACACGACGTTCAAAACCGCATCCCAAAATTCCGTCTATGAATCCGCAGGCGAACAGGCCCCCATGATCATGGGAATCCATGCGCGCGCCCTGAAAAACTTCATCGAACAGCACGGCGGAACCCTCCCCTCCGATGAACTTTTGGCCAGCGCCCACCAAGCCATTGAAAACTTCATGACCCTGGGCAGAGGAAAGCCCGCCCTGTCCGGCGTTTTCGAAGACGCCGGAAAGGAAATGAGCTCAACCGAGGGCATCATCATGCGTGACCGCATGGTGTCCCTCATCCTGCCCGTGCTGCTGAACTCCATCACGCCCAACATGGTCACGCTCATCCCCGGCCAGTTCAACCAGTCGGAATTTTTCCGCATCAAACGAATTGGGGGCTCCAAATTCGGCGATCTCCAGAAAGGCGACATCATCGACTACACCTACAACGGCCAATATGCCGTGATGGATCAGATGTTCAAGGCTGGCGACGGCGATGGGACAACCACGAAATTCTCCTTCGACTCCAAGACCGCGTTCGGGACGGTCTACCCGTTGAAACGCAAGCGCATCATGGTGCTGCACGATCATAACGTGGTTGCATCTGACGACGCGGGCTCGGTCATGGGAGCCTTCCGTCTGGGGGGAGAAATGGTAAACGTCACCGGCACGGTGGACTATGCCACTGGAAAAGTCGACGTGACCTTCTCCAAGGCCCCCGCCATCGGCGTTGAAGTTCATATCGGCTATGACGTGGACATCGAAAAGGATCCGACGCTGATCCCCAGAATCGACCATGAAATGGACAGCAGGACCCTCTATCCCCATGAAGCGGCCATTGCCGGGGACTCCACCATTCAGGCCCAATGGGGGCTTCGCCGCGAATACGGCCTTGATATCGACAACATGACCCTCGCCGGGATGCGCAACCTCCTGGCAGCCGACAAGGATCGCAAGATTCTTCGGCAGATGCTGTTTTACGCCAAGGGTGTAACGGAATGGTGCTACGAAGGGCCGGAATCCCTCACCCTTCAGGAGCATTACGAAACCCTCAAGGCCGCGCTGTTGGAAATCGACACCCGCCTCACGCAGCGAACGGGCGTCGTAGGCCTCACCGGGATTGTCGGCGACACGCAGTCCGTCAACATTTTCCGCTATCTGCCCAGTCCCTTTTTCACTCCAGCTCCCGGGTACCGCCCTTCGCCGCAGCCGCACTATGTCGGCAAGATATTCGGCCAGTACGATCTGTACTGCAACCCTTCCCAGGAACCCTACACCTCCCTGTGCTACGCCAAAGGCCCCGAACACGGTCAAACCGGGTTTGTCGCGGGCGATGCAGTCCCTGCCATCACCTTCCGCCATCCTGTCCTCACGGACCTCATGTCCCGCTCAACGCTGTGGGAACTCTCCTACCGCAACCTTCAGCCGTTCGACGGCCGCGAATACCTCACAACCCTGAAGATAGTCCCCAAAATGGGAGCCTGATCCACAGGAGCCAATGACAACATGGAAAAACTCAAGCTGACCATCACCAACAACGGCTGCAACCCCATCAAGGTCTTCGGGCGCCCGTGCATCGATATCCCCGCACAGGGAACGGTGACCACGATCCGCCCCGCAACTTCCCAGACGGCAGCCCTCATCGAGCGCCTGCGCCGACAATATCCATCGCTGGCCATCACCACGGAAGAAGAGCCCCTCCCGCCGGTCGAGGCCTTGGCATCCACCAAAGCATCTTCCAACAAAGCGGCCGACAAAGCCCCCACCCAGTCTGCGCCCACCGCAAAGGGCAAAGCGGAACCGGCTGCATAGCCCAGTGAGACAAACATGAACCACACCATCACCAATGCGGCTGGAATCACGATCCTTGAGCCGTTGGACAACAACTTTAAAACAGGAGGCGGGCCTGTTTCCATTGGAGGGTGCGTTGTCGTGGCCTCCAAGGGCAAGCCCTTCGTCCCTCTCGAAATCCAGCCTGAATCAACATGGTCCGGCGGAAAAACGTCATTGGAACAGATTCTCGGCTCTCCGCTGTCCAAGAAAGCCTACGGTATGGAGGGGCTGCGCCAGCTTTCCGACGCATGTAAGGAATGCAGTTGGGTCAATGCCGTCCGGGTCGTGTCCACCAAGGGATACCGTTACCCGTCCCTCGCGTTTTTGATGTTCAGGGATTTGAAAACGGCATGGGCGACCGACACATCGTACAAACCGGGCGATCTGGTCACGGACGCCGATAAGCAATGGGTTTGCGCTGTTGCGCACGTCGCCTCCGCAGCGAACAAACCGGGTACGGAAACAGGCGAATGGCTTCCTTTCTCCGGGCCGGTGGAAACGGCAGCCCACCGTTACAACGAAGAGGTCCTCGTAGGCGATGATGGCTTCTGGATGGTATTCTATCCCATTGACGGGTGCGACTGCCAGAAACGGACCGTCCGTATTGAAGATGTGGACACCGCCCGCCAGCGGTTCACGCTCTCCATCTACGAAAAGGATGACGCCGGGTACGAATCCCTCCTCGAAGGGTACGAGGTCGGCATTGGCGAAGACGACAAAGACGACATGGGGCGCCCAGCCTATATCGAAACCGTCTTTGAAACGCGTTCCTCCCATTTCCGCTGTGATTTTCTGGAAGGAACAGCCTGGGAGGATCTGGAACCCATCCTGCTCTCCCTTGAGTGGAAAAAGAGCACGCCGCAGCTCTTTTCCTTCTCCGGGGGCACGGACGGAGGGGTGCCCGAGTTGGCCGACTGGCTACAGGCAACATCGGTATTCAGCAACGAACAAGCCCAGGTCAACCTTCTCTTCGCCGCGGGCAACGTGGAGCCCGACTTTATCGCAAAGCAGGCGGAAATCGCCGACGACAGGCACATCAGCTATTTCTTCGACGTACCTCCGTACCTTTCCCCTTCGCAGGCATTGGAGTGGGTCAAGGAGTTGGGGCTGAAGAGCCGCCATGCGCGCTGCTATTATTCAGCCCTTGAAGCCAATGATCCATGGCGCGGCGGCAAGGCCGTCTGGGGCGTGTCCGGGGCTATGGCGGCGGCAAAGGCCCGGGGCAACGCCACCTACACGAAAAACGTGCCCGGCGTTCATTACTCGCCCGCCGGACAAAAGCGTGGCTACCTCTCACGAACGGGCGTGAAGCAGCTATTCCCTGACGAGAACATCAATCGCGATAGCTTCTGTGATCAGCGGATCAACCCCATTATTCCGATGGCCAGCGGGGGAGCCTGCGCCGATGACGACATGGTACAGCACTACGAATCCAACTACCTGCGCTTCGGGTGGATCAATGACGTGCTTGACTACATCGATCATCGCTTTTTGGAAGCGGCGTCCCAAGTCAAGTTTGAGCCGGACGGCCTTACGCAGGAAGGCCTCTATGAGCAAACCAAGACCATCATGGACGAACTCGTCATCTCCGGTGGGCTCGTCCCTCCCCGTGACCCTGAAAATGACGGCACCAGTCCGTACATCGTCACAGTGACCCAGGTCGAAATTGATCTTTGGCAGGTTGAATGGGCCGTCTGCATCACTGGATCCGCACGACGCATCGCCGGACAACCTCGCCTGATCCGATAAGGAACCTTCAATATGAGCAACAAAATTACGGTAATCATGGACGATCCTGTATTCCCAATCATGGATGGCATGGTGCTGGAGTCTTGTGGAGGAGCCCCCCAGAACGAGCCGGGCACCGCCCCAAGAATCGGTGTTCTGGAGTCCTATGCCGACTCGCAGCTCCGCTCTCAGGCCATGAGCGCCGTCTTGGGATGGATCGAAGACGGGAACTTCACATATGACAACCTGGACGAGTTTGTCTGCGCCGTCGCGGACCTTGATGGAGACTTCGAAATCTCCGAAGAAGAGGGCGATTACTACAACTCCGTGTGGCAACAGATCCCCAATGCCTTGTTGACTCTCGGCGCGCCGGAGGATGACGTCGAAAAGCTGGTCAATGGCGAAAGCAATGCCGCCGGCCAGCGGGTGGGCGAGGCCGTCAAGCTGTCCCTGGATTCCGAAAAAGCAGATGACGACGACCTCATCGCCGGATTTGCCTATGGCGAAGATGCCGTGTTGGAAAACGCGGACGATGATCCGGAAGGGCGCCATATGGTCCTTGAGGCCGCATACAAGAAACGCAAGGTTGTCCGCGACGGAAAGGTTGTCGTCGTCCGAAAAAGGGTATCCGGCAAGATTCGTCTGTCGGCAGCCCAGAAAGCCGGATTGCGAAAGGCCCGCCGCAAGGCAAATACGGGAGCGGCAAAACTGGCCCGCCGCAAATCCATGCGCATTCGGAAACGCCGGGGCCTGTAATGGCGGAAGCGCAAAAGGGGCAAGAAAAGGTCAAGGATTCCCCGCAAGGGGAGTCCAGCAGCCCCCCTCTTGTCGGGAATACCGATACCCGTATCAGCAACCACCGCAAGTGCTGGATTTACAGCCCGGATGTAACCGTATGCGGTATCTACGGCCCCGGCACGAGCCAAGAGATTGTCGCCAACTGGTCTTCCCCTTTTGAAAATTTTTCATTGGGTGAAAAATTCCAGAAAGTTGGCGGATGGATTCAGGCCAAATTCAACGTTACCTCCGTCACTCAGTTCAACACGCAACAGGTATGGGATGGTAACCGCCCGACGCAGTTCAACCTTGAACTGAAACTCTATGCGCTGCGGGATGCAAATCAGGAAGTGATGAAGCCACTCGCCGCGCTCGAATGGATGATTTCCCCGGACGTAAGCATTGACGGCGGCGGCTCCATTGGGGGCAAAATCGCCGCGGCCGTCAATTTGAACATCGGAACAAAGGTCATTTATCGGGATCTCTGTATCGACTCCATCTCTATCCCCTACGATAAAGAGGTAGATTCTCAAGGAAATTTCGTGCGATGCACGGTGAATGTGCAGTTCACCACATTGACGATGATCACCAAAGACATGCTCCGAAAGGGGTATGGCTTCAAAGCCGCTTTTTAGGATACGCCATGGCAAATATCATAGGTTCTCAAGGGAATATCCAAAAAATTCGAACTGGATACAGAAAAGTCCTTGCACTTGGCGAAGGGGTCGCTTCCGACGAGTTCAGGATGACTTTTGAAGGTTACAGCGACATCAGCTACCTCGTCCAAAGCACACAATTGCCCGCCCTCGCACGCGAACCCATTGAGTCCTTTGGCCCCAACGGTGTCCAGTTCGTCCAGCAAGGGCGCTACAAAAACGCTCAGGAAGTGCCGATTTCTTTCAAGGAAGTCATTACCGGCAAAATCTATGAATTCCTGCGGGCACAGCTCAGGGGAAAGAAATACTATACCGTCAAACTGGCCCTCGTCGGGGAATCCTTCCCCACCTCAAACAACAATACTTCTCTTGTGTTTGAAGATTGCTGGATCGAGCTTGAAGGCGTCGATCTCTCTGTTGAAGACGCTACCCTCGTTCGCCCCTCCGGTACGATCCATGCGAACTGGATATCCTACTGCGATACGGATCAGTACCCCACCCTTTCAATCGGGTAGCCATAATGACTCCTCAACAGCTTCTTGAGGAGGTTAAGGGCAGATTCATCATCCTTTTCCATTCCGATGAATCTGCCCTTACAGCACTCCTCCGGCAATCTCTTGGAAAGTTTCAGGAAAAAGCTGGCATCATTTTCTCGGTGAGTGCAGAAAGCGCGACCATTCCATTGCCTCCCGATTACTGGCGCACGGCCATGGTCCATGACGCGAAATGGCGGTACGTCCCGTCACGCCTCAACAGGGAAACCAATGAAATTCTCCTCGACACTGATTCCCGAAACGTATCGCCCTACTCTCTGTATTACCTCATCAGCCTACGGAACACCCCGGACAATACTTTCGACTCCTGCGTCACCAACGTGCCTTTCGGGGATGCCCGCGGCGCGTCAATGCACGAGGACCCCGCGTTCAAGAAAGAAAAACAGATCGAACGATACGTTATCCTGCGTATCCTCGACAAAATACGTCCTGGAGGCTTGGCCTGCCTCGTGTGCCCTATCAATATCGTAGGGGCCAAAGGGAAAAAATGGGAAGAATTCCGCATTGCCGTATCCAAAAAGCGGAATTCCTTGGCGCCCACAAGCTCCCGTCCAAAACGTTCAATGCGCAGGGGACGGATACCGTTGTTGATGTTGTCGTCTTTCGCAAGCACGGGGCCGACTTCCTAACTAGTGTCGGCGAAACACCTTTCGAGGTATTGAAAGCAACCAAAGTCGTCTGGGAGCCCTTTGTGAAGGGGGATTACTGGAAGGGCGGAGGCAAACCGTTCATCATGGGGAGGTACATCCCCAAAGCAGCCGGGGACAGGTGGTCGCGCGAGGAAGTCCAGGGAGAAATCGACTCCACTGCAATCAAACAGAAGCTAGCCCAAAAATTCCATTCCCGCATCGACTGGGAAGCGTTATCACTTGTCGAGCCGATCACCCGTAACTATGGAGAGGGCGACAAGCGAATTATCAATGGCGAGCCTCACACTATGATCGCCGGGGAATGGATAAAGGATGCGATTGATTCAACGCCTACTGCCATCGACCCCAAGAAATACGGTGCCGAATCCCTGGAACAGCTTGAGGGCATCCTTTCCAGCGACAAAGGCGGGCTATCGCTTTCTCTGGAAAACATGTTCTCCATCTATAAATCCTACCCGGCCATACTCTCTCCCTTGCAAAAGGAAGCCGTCGAGTTCGCCATGGGACAGCCCAAGGCACCACTCCGCGAACAGCTCTACCGCGGAGTCATCCTTGGCGGCCTCCTTGCCCGCATGTCCTCCAAATCCGATGCCGGGGAAGATGTGACCGCCGACCGCACGGCACTCCAGGAGTTGGTTGTGGCCGATCTGGAACGCTTCGGGCACCCCAAAAACAACAAGGGCCTCGTGCTGGCCGGAGAAGGTTCGCGGATGTTCGGCCTGTTCAAAAACGCGGTGGATGAACAGGGCAATTTTTCCGATCTGCTTGCGGGAACACTCGACAAATCGAAAAAAGGACAAGCGTATAACCCGGCAGATCCTTACGATATTGTAATCCACCTTTTCGTCCGCGAAGGGCAGGAGGATATTTGGCTTGAAGATGTGCAAAAATCCACCAAGGCGATCCCAAGATAACCTCGCTTGGTGACATCGCGGAGCGTGAAGGCATCGCCATCACCCCGGAAGGCCGCCTCATGCCCATGAACAGATATTGCGCGGGCGATATCTACAAAAAAATGGCGGAATGCGCGCAGGCCATGGCCAACACGGACGATGACCGGCTGAAGGCCAAATTCCAGACTCAGATTGACGAAATGACGCGGCGCCGCATCACAACGAAATCCGAGGACATCGCCTTCGGGATGCGCCACAAGTGGTTTTCCAAGAAATACGTTATCGACTTTCTCCGTGAGAGCGGTTACCGCAATATCGAGTTCGGAAGCGAGAAAGCGGTCGAAGTAACCCGCTATGATGGAACGCTGGAAAAGGAATTCCGATTCACGGCCGACTACGAAAATCCCGATGGAGAATACCGTTCCAGCGATCATGGAGGATTTTACGCCCAGTTCGTCAAATACCTGAATGGCGAAAAAATCAGATCAAATAAGGCAGAGATCAAGCAGGAATACGTCGAAAAGGCGGCATCGCTTGAAGCCCAGTTCAATATCTAGATGCAACAGCACCCGGACATTGACGATCTGACGGAAAAATACAATCGCCAGTTCAATTCCTATGTGGACTTGTATTTTTAACGTAATATTTTGATTTTACATGTATAAAAATATCACTGTAAAAAGTTTCTCCGGTTTGCTCTCCGGTGGTGAATGGGAAGAAGAGAAGGGACTTGACAGGGTAAGTCATTGGCTTACAATCTGCTTATGAAAGATGCACCCATGACCGTAATCGAAACGCAATCCTTTTTGCGGACGGCAAAGGCCCTTGTTTCGGAGGAGGAACGGATGGATCTTATCGCATACCTTGCGGAAAATCCGACTGCCGGTGACATCATGGAAGGGACGGGCGGCGTCAGAAAGGTTCGGTGGGCGCGAAGAGGCGGGGGCAAGAGTGGAGGATTCCGTGTCATCTACTATTACTACTCTGAGGTAATCCCGTTGTTCGCTCTCGCCATGTTCGAAAAAAGCGCAAAGGCCAACCTGAGCGCCGCTGAAAAGAACGAAATGAAAAAGTTGACCGCGATCCTTTCGCAATACTGGAGGAATAAGTAATGAACACTGAAGCACAGACCATTCTTGAAGGGCTCCGGCAGGCTGTTGACATTATGGAAGGTTCTGCCCCGGAAACCGAGTATGTGAAGCACCGTTTTGATCCCGTGCAGGCCCCGGAAACAATCGACGTGCGAAGCATTCGCCAGCGTATGGGGCTTTCACAGGCCGTCTTCGCGTCGGCATTCGGGCTTTCGCTGTATACCCTCCGCAACTGGGAACAGGGCAAGCGCCAGCCTGATCCTGCGGCACGCGCCTATTTGAGGGTTATTGAGGTCGCCCCGGATGTTGTCCGACAGGCGTTGTCTCAGTAACAACGTATTTCTTAGCCCTTTTTCTTGTTATCTTGGGAGTTGGAATGAAGATGAGACTGCGTTCCGGCATAAGGGACTGTCGCCAACTGGGGACAGCCCTTTCTTTTTGAGGATGTCTCTTCTATTCTCACTAAAAATAGCAATCAGGAGTCGTCATGGCACGAGGCAGGAAAAAGGCGGAAACGCAGGATACGGGAGTGCAGCTTGGGATTGAGGCGGAACTTTTTAAGGCCGCAGACAAGCTGCGTGGCAATATGGAGCCCTCGGATTACAAGCATGTGGCTCTTGGATTGATTTTCCTCAAGTATATTTCCGATGCGTTCGAGTTGAAGCACTCCGAAATTCTGGCCTCGGAATACCCTGAAGATGCGGAAGATCGGGATATGTATACAGCCGAAAACATATTTTGGGTTCCGCAGGAGGCCCGGTGGTCGTACCTCAAGGACAATGCCAAGCTTCCGACCATCGGTACACTCATAGACGATGCCATGCGTGCTATTGAGAAGGACAATGAGTCACTCAAGGGCGTTTTGCCGAAGGATTATGCACGGCCTGCGCTCAACAAGATCATGCTTGGTGAACTTATCGACCTTTTTTCCAATATCAATCTCAATGGAAACGGGGCCAGCTCCAAGGACGTGTTGGGGCGTGTGTACGAATATTTTCTTGGGCAGTTTGCCGGAGCGGAAGGCAAACGGGGCGGGGAGTTCTACACGCCCCGTTCCGTTGTGCGTGTGCTGGTGGAGATGCTCAAACCCTATTCCGGGCGGGTCTATGATCCCTGCTGCGGTTCCGACGGAAAAATACAATCGCCAGTTCAATTCCTATGTGCCCTTCGAATATGAAGGGGACCCTCTCGGCATCGAAGAATATCTGTCAGGGGAAATTTCCCCTCACACGTATCAGAACGCGGAGGTTCGGCGCCTCTCCGAACAGGGCTCGGGCATCTGCGGGTTTGGCGTCGGGCTTGGAAAATCCTTCATGGCTCTGTCCATGGCAGCCTACAACCACAAGCGGGGGCGCGCGAAGCGCACCTGTATTGTCGTCCCCTCCGCTGTGCAGGAAAACTGGTATCATGAAGCGCGCCAGCTCTATACCGATGAGTACATGCGCAAAAACGTCTTCTTCGTCGGCTTGGAACCCAAAACCGACAAGGACGGCGAGGTGCAGCGCAAGCCCGTTCTTGACGAACACGGGCAGCCGCGAATGGGACGTGACGGAAAGCCCCTGATGAGGGATGTCGTCGTCTTCACCAAAAGCAAGGAACAGATCCACGAGGCCATGTGGAAAATTCCGCAATCAAATTTTTCCCTTGTCGTCATGACGAAGGAAAAGTTTGAATCCCTCCCTTTGAAGCAATCCACAAAACGAAGCTACACTGACAAGATGGTTTCGCGGAGCCTCATGTCAGAAGGATTAGCGTCTAAAATCAATGGCGGGAAGAAATCATATAAGGAAGACAAGCAGATCGCCAACATCGAGGCCAAGTACAGCACCACAGGAAGGGAAAAGGCACAGGAACTCCCCTTCCTCGAAGACATGGGCTTCGACTCCATCATTACGGACGAAAGCCATTTCTACAAAAACTCGTTCGAGCCCGGCAAGCGAAGCCAAGGCATTGCCTATCTGCCTACTCCCAGGGCAGCAAACCAGGCCATAGATATGGCAATCAAGTCCCACTATATCCGCGAGCAGAACAACGGACGCGGCGTATACGGGCTCACGGCCACCCCGGTCACCAACTCGCCGTTTGAAATCTTCAACATGCTGTCTCTGGTGGCCCCAATTGAGGAGTTCGAGCGGTTCGGCGTTCATACCGTTGACGACTTCGTGCGCGTGTTCGGCAAGACGGAAACCGTCTCCAAGCTGACCGTCTCCGGAGAAATTAAAGACGTTGAAGGGCTGGTCGGTTTCCAGAACCTTGACGGCCTGCGCAACCTTTTCCACAAGTACGTCAACGTGAAAACCGTCAAGGACGTCGATGGAGAAATTCATGTTCCAACCGCCGAGGAACAAGAAGAAAACGTAGAGATGAGCGAAGAGCAGCGGGAGCTGTATCAGGTCCTCCGCAAACGAGCAAAAGAGGCCGCCAAGCCGGGGCCTAAACGGAAAGGAGAAAGTATTTTCTCCATCATCCGCGATATGGATAGGCTGACGACTGACATCGACATGTTCAACCATACCATGACGTTCGTGTTTCAAGAAAAGGACCGGGAAGCGGTTCTCCGGCTCGCATCAAGTCTCCCAGAGACATGGCTCGTAAAGGAAAAGGATGAAGAGTCCGACGAAGAATACGAGCACGAAGTAAGTGTGGACCGCTCCCTCCATGAGAGAGAAGGGGGCACGTTCTCGCTTGTCGTTCCCGAAATGATGGAAGACCTGGTGACCATGCACTTCCCGGAATTCGGAATCGAGGAGTCGGAAGTGGCTCACCCGATTACCCCCAAGTATGCGCAACTGATCGAAAATCTGAAAAAGCACTTCGAGACGGGCGGAAAGCAGATCATCTTTACGGAAGAAAAAACACAGCACAACAAACTCCGAAGAATTATCGTGCACCATCTTCCGCTGGCGGTCGGAAAAATCGGCACATCAACGGCGAGGTGGCCTCCGGAGACAAGCTGGAGCGCATCTCCAAAGCATACAACTCCGGCGAGCTCAAGATCGTGCTCGCCAACAAGAAGGCCGAAGTAGGCGTCAACCTGCAAAAAGGGACCACGGCCATCCATCATCTCACCCTCCCGTGGACCCCGGCGAGCATCAACCAGCGCAATGGGCGCGGCGTGCGCCAGGGGAATAAGGTAGACAGCGTTGCCGTCTACTACTACTGCGGGAAGGGAACCTTCGACTCATACAGGAAAGACCTCCTGAAGGCCAAATCAAACTGGATCAACGATCTCCTCATGGGCGAAGCCAAAACGATGGAGAACGGCGACGTTACCGGGCTCGACGAATTGCTCGATATGCTGGCCGACAACCCAGAGGAAGCCAAAAGAATGCGCGCGGAGCGTCTTGCCGCACAAGGCGCCAAGCGTGAGGAAAACTTCAGAATCGGCCTGATCAACAAGATGCAGGTACTGGCAAGCATCCAGAAAAACATTGACTCCATTGACCAAAAGAAGGCGGCAAGGAGGGCATCACTGGAGGAGCAACGAGATACTGCCCGCCGTTCGGTTGCCAAATATGAAGCGCAATCTTCCGACGCCGCTCTCTCTGAAGATGAACGTGCAAAGGCCAAGGACAAACTGACCTCCGCCAAGCGACGGCTTTCTGAGGCCGAACGAGATCTCTCTGGTCTTGGTGAAAAATTCCAAAAATTCCGCGAGAAACAAGAAAGCCTGAAAAAGATGAATGTGGCCCTGCTCCGACAGGCAGAGCGTGAAGGTCGCCTTCCATTTGACGCAGCGCTGATAGACCGGCCCGGCGACATCGTTGTTTCCATGAACGGAAATCTCTTTGCCGTTGGGGACATGCTAGAATTCAAAAGAGACGGCGGCATCAGGAAAATTACCGCCGTGGATCCCCTGCAAAAAACCGTAACTATTGTCCCCATTACCGGATATGGATCGGAGCGGACAATTGGCGTCATCGAAATACCGGAACACACCAAGGTTTCCTATTCCGAGTCCGAGCTGGCAATAAAGAAGCTCCTCTCGGAAGTATTGACGTATGCCCAGATACGCTCTTCCGGCATTGACAAAGACATGTTCCTCAACCACATCAACGAAATACGTATCCGGTGGAGTGCCGGTGCCGTCATCCGCATCGGCGGGGAGCTGGATGTAGTCTGGGAAGGGGCTTACTCCGCCGTGCCGCCTGAAGGGGCCGTACCCGTCTGGCCTGAGCCTGAAAACGAATCCTTCAAGAAGGCTGTCCTGACATGCTACCTTGAGCGGGTACGATCCGGGAAAAGCCCATTCTGCACACTCCTTGAAGGGCTTTTCGGGGAGAACTACCAAGAACTCGCTCAAGAATACGGACAACGCGGAACTGATGCGGAAATCCTTGAAAAATGTTCCATTCTCTGGGAAGAATACAAAAAAGACAATAAGCTCGACACGGCAACGTCCATCGCGCGGGCCTTCAGGGAACAAACCTATAGCATCACCAGACGTGTCCTTGATCCAATATGCGAGATATACGATAACGCGCGTGATATCGAACGAGTCTTTAAAGACTTTTTCAGAGGCACACAGGAAAGGGCTCAACAGGAGGCGGCGGAAGAGCAGCGTGAAGCAGAGAGGGCCGCAAACGAAAAACTCAGAGAAGACCCGCGGTATAAAGAGGTTCCAGCAGACATAGCCGCCAAATTCTCGGCTCTCGGCATCTCCATAAGGGTGAACCGCGAAGAAACCTACATCCCAGGATTCAAGGGAATACGGGGCGTAACGCACGAACCTTTTTCCCGTTGGTTTTTTCAGGATTCCGCAGGGTTCGGAGGAACGCTCTACCGGATGAAGGATCTCCTCAAGTCCCGCTATGATGCCAAATTCACCAAGGACTGGCGGGAACATTCCGGCGCATGGTGGCACGTCAGTTCCCTGACCGACCTCCAAGAAATATATGAACTCCTCGCATAAGGAAAACAGCATGAAGATATTCAATAAACCGACTGTGCCTACCCTTGATGCCCTCAAGCCTTCACAGCTCGTCAGCGGCGAACTTTCCCGCGAGGACTGGCGGAAAAGGATGCTTGAAGGCTACAAGGGAATATTGCTTGGGAACCCGATTCAGTACCGCGGTTTCGGCCCGTTTTGGTGGATCCTTAAAAAGGAAATGCTGGATGCCGGTATCGCCGACTTTGGGGATTCCCTCGATGCGGAATGGGTAGAGCGGATCGACTACGGCGATCCAGTCCTCAACATCCTCTCGGCCTACGCCTATGCCGAATATGCCGAAGAATACGGCCTACTCTACTCTTCCGGGCACACCGTCGAGTTCATCGGAGATGACGACGAGGTGATCAACGACGACTACGTGCTTGCCGACGACTTTATGGAGCTGCGTGCAGCCGGGACGCGGTAGATACCTCCACTCCCCCCAAAAAATCCCCCGGCAGAATTTTCCGCCGGGGGATTTTCCAATATACGCTGTGCCCCTACTTGTCGTCCCCGTCCACCAGATCCTCGCCGTCCGCCGCCGGCGTCTGCCCTTTTGGAGGCCCCTTTTGGGGGCAAACCAGTTCAAACGATTCTTCATCCCTCTTTAAAACATCTGTCCAGACGAAATGAAGGAATGCACGCTTGTCCGTGACTCCAAAATCCTGATCGATGGTTGCCAATATCCCCGCAAGAGTTCCGGCGACGTTCGCACTGGATTCAAGCGTTTCCCTTTCTTCGCGTTCAAGAGCCGTGGAAACGCTGTTGAAGGTGATCTTCCATGGCTGATCTTCAGGAAGAAAAACTTTTCCATACTTATATGCGACGTGCAGCTCACAAAGCCGCTGCACCCCATTGAATATGGCCTTCCGGAGGGACTGCGCCTTCATTGCCGCCATAATGGACACCCGCATGAACCCGCCATCCCCGAGCCCACCCGACAGGAAGTCAGCAAATCCCAACATGGCAGGGTCAATGCCCAACGCTCCGCCCAGACGTTTTATATGGAAGTTCACATCTTCCAGGCCGGAAATGTCCGGTGTCCCCTGTACGGTGTTTATGTCCAGCCTCCCTTTGGTATCGCCAAAAATGGGAATAAGTCTGTTGATCACGGTCTGGACAAAGCCTCTCCGGTAGGACTGCCGGGCCATTTCACGTTCCGTATGGACAAGCTGCGAACTCATCATGTTAAGATAGTTCGCTGCCCGCTCAGGATCCAGCCGCCCCGTGTTCACCCCTATCAGCCGTTCCAAGCGCGCGGCATTTTTCCGGCTCATATTCATCGAGTCCACGGCGTTCAAAAGATCCAGCCACGGCTGATAGGCCGTAGCGATCAGGCTCTCCCCATAGCTGTTTGATTCAACTATTGATTCCTTGTCATAGCCGTCAATGGAAAGGTCAACGGGGATGGCCCCGTATGCGGTGGGTTCGCAAAGCTCCATATTCTGCCACGTGGGAATCTGGAATTCCACAAAACTCCACGGCGGGAGGAGCATGATCTGTCTGCTCCTCGCCTCCGGGGAGGCTCCTTGATGTGATGTGGTGAACCCCGCAAGCTGACCGGCTTTCTCGTACTTTTTGATAAACCGCGGATGGGTATAGTAATCGCTACGGACGTTCAGAATCCCTTTCCCCTGCTCTCCGTAGACCCTGACAAAGGCCGTCCCGTAGAGCGCCGCATTATACCCCCACTTCCCTATCTGCTCATTGATCAATTGTTGAAGTACCGCTTTAAGTTCGTCTACGATCTTGTCTCCACCAGGTTCAACCGGGTCAAGGGCTACGGCCTCCCATGAATCGGATTTCACACTAAGAGCGTGCCCGATATGCATCTTGAGCGCAGAGTCAATCGTGGGCTCCCTGGCCATGGACTCCAGCGATGCATATCTGGCAACCCGTTCCAAGGGCAGCTCACGGGCAAGCCGGGCCTCCTCGCCCGATAGCGTCGCGTTGCCACAAGCGAAAGGATCGACGGGCGACACGCCGGAGCGGGAGCCCGCCCCCACGAAGTAGGACGCCGCGGACGCGGGGAGATCGACGGAATGGGCTTCCCGTTCATCTACCAAAGAACGCGCCGGGTACAGCCCACTGAGCGCTTTCACTGGTTCCGCTGCGCCTTCTTTTCTTTTGTCCCGTGCCATATACACACTCCTTACATACATTCCCGGCAAGGGTAGCCACGCGTTTTTGCGAAAGTCACGAAAAAAGCCTCATATGTGCCATATTTAGGGCGCATTCAATTTCCTTGTCTCCGCAAAGGCTGTACGGTCAAAAGAAAAAGGTTTGCGCATATGCCAGCACAACGCTTGAATTGTTCCTTTTCTCTTCTCGACGAGGGCCGCCAGTATACGGGCAATCACAGGAAATACATCATTGAGAACGCGCGGGAGATCTGCAACTCACCAGCGACCAAAGAAAAAATCAGGCTCAGGGAGGCCCTCGGCTTTTATGGCCATGGACGGCGCATCCTTGCCGGGAAAATGAACATCGGCGAAGTCGAAGCCGTCACCCTGCCGGACGGCGGGAAGGCCATAGTCAGCAATATCCCCTCCAACGTGACCGTGGCCTTCGATGTTTCCCCGGAGGGAGTCGTCTCACATTCACAGGAAGTCCTGGATACCGAAACCGGAAAGATCGTCTCCACCCTGCACGCCTCCCGTGTCGGAGGATTCTCATGGGCCTGCCCCGGGGTCGACGGAGGCAGAGGGAAGCCAACCAGACTTTCCGGCTTTTCGGGATTCGACTATGTGCTCAACCCGGGGTTCAGCTCGAACCGGGGCTACATCCTTGAAGGCGCCGCAGACACGGCCGGCCAGGAACAGATGATCCTTGAATGCCTCGCGGCCACCGTAAAGGATGACAGAAAGGCCGAAGAATACCTCGCGGGATGGAAACTGGACACGCAGGCACGTCTCGCGGCGCTGGAAGACGCCATTTTCGAGTCCACCGCCCGACAAGCCGAATTGACGGAACGGCTGCGCCGAAGCGAAGAAACCGCCTCCACCTCAAAGGCCCAATGCGAGTCCGCCATTCTGGAAGCCGCAGCGCAGAAGGAACGGCTTGCAGGGTTGATCGACGCGCTCGCCTCTTCTTTCCCCTGCTTCATCCCGGAAGATGTACAGCACCAGATGATGGAGGGGGACTTTTCCCGCGCCAAAATGATTTTCGAGCAGGCGTCCCGCGTGGACTTCTCGCAATATCCCATTGAGGAGCACAAACCCAAAACAATTTCCCCGGGTTCTCAGACGCAGGAACCTCCACTCTACGGATCAGGAGCTTTTGGGTTCATGATCGACATATGAAAAAGAACCCACCGGCCTAGCCGGTGGTTCTTCATATGCGCCTGTAAGGCTCTGTTACCAGCAGCGCCCTAACAGGCGCATAGCGAATCTG
>OJRV01000072.1_pt1 | contig 125859 bp, 98 predicted proteins | sample 1599241 | NCBI WGS metagenome assembly OJRV01 (sample SAMN04168656, study PRJEB22393) | human gut metagenome | biome: human gut microbiome; feature: stool | host: Homo sapiens | collected 2014-03-17 | reverse complement strand
CCCACTGCTGCCTCCCGTAGGAGTCTGGGCCGTGTCTCAGTCCCAATGTGGCCGTACATCCTCTCAGATCGGCTACTGATCGTCGCTTTGGTAGGCCGTTACCCTGCCAACTGGCTAATCAGACGCGGGTCCATCCTGTACCGGATTGCTCCTTTTCCCTATGCACCATGCAGTGCTAAGGGCTTATGCGGTATTAGCAGCCGTTTCCAGCTGTTGTCCCCCTGTACAGGGCAGGTTACCCACGCGTTACTCACCCGTCCGCCACTAAGTTTCTCCCGAAAGAAAAACTTCGTTCGACTTGCATGTGTTAAGCACGCCGCCAGCGTTTATCCTGAGCCAGGATCGAACTCTCATGTTCAATTCTCTGTCCAGTTCTGCGCTAACGCATTCCTGTCCGTTTGTGTGTCTTACTTAAAAGACTTTACTGTTTTTATAGGTTGTAGTTTATACTACGCTAAAAATTTCACTCGCCTGACCACTTTCGTGATCCGGCTTTTTAAGAAATCTTCAGGGTTGGTTATACTGTTCAATTATCAAGGTTCTTTGTGATTTGTATTGTCTGTCTCAGCGACAGCTTCTATATACTAGCACACTTTCAAGCGTTTGTCAACAACTTTTTTAACTTTTTTCAAATCTTTTTTCGAGATTTGAAAGTAAAGAAAAAGAAAACCTTTGCGCTGCCTTACGGCAAACCCAAAGGGTGACACAATACATATGGGACTGCAAGTAAATCTAATAACCTTTTGTTATGATACTACACTTTCCTAAAATAGAAACGGAGAAAGAGGGATTTGAACCCTCGCACCGCGCAAACGGTCTACACCCTTAGCAGGGGCGCCTCTTCAGCCACTTGAGTATTTCTCCACAACTATAACTTATATGAATTGCTTAAACGCATAAATGATTATAACCCATGTTTCACTTAATGTCAATACCTATTTTCATTTTTTTTTCAAAAAGGGACGCCGAAGCGTCCCTCACAACATTATCAGATTACACTTCTTTAGAACCTACAGTCTCCTCAGAAGTCTCAGCAAATTCTTCTTCCTTAGATTCTTCAATAAGTTCAATGCTTGATACCTTAACGTTTTCCTGATCTACCTGCATTAGCTTAACACCGCTGGTATCTCTTCCTAAAACAGGAATAGTATCTGTCTTCATACGAATCACAGTACCTTCCGTTGTTATTAACATCAGCTCATAGCCCTCTTTATATACCTTTACGCCAGCCAGATTACCGGTCTTTGCATTGACGCGATAGCAGCGAATACCCTTACCGCCTCGATTCTGGTCTTTAAATTCACTCATAGCAGTCTTCTTGCCCATACCCATTTCGGATACAAAAAGAAGCTCACCATTCTCCTCTGCGACCTGCATGCCAATTACACTGTCTCCATCTGCCAGGTTCATACCCTTTACACCCATGGATACTCTTCCCGTTGCTCTGGCATCATTTTCATCAAAGCGAATACACTGACCCAGATGTGAAATCATGATGATATCACGCTTTCCATCTGTAACATGAACGTCAATCAGCTCATCACCCTCGCGCAGACTAATTGCCGCCAATCCTACCTTACGAATATTTCCATATTCCGACAGATTTGTTCTCTTAATCATGCCAAGCTTTGTTGCCATGGTCAGATAACCAGACTCATGTCCCTCATTTCTAAGAATCGAAGTTACCTTTTCACCTGCCTGCAGCTGCAGCAGATTAATAACAGCTGTTCCTCTTGCAGTACGACTTGCCTCAGGTATCTCATAACCCTTAAGCTGGTACACTCTTCCGAGATTTGTAAAGAAAAGAACATAATCATGATTATTAATTGTAATCAGATCTGCAATATAGTCCTCATCTAAGATATTCATTCCCTTAATACCTTTGCCGCCTCGATTCTGCGCCTTAAAGTGATCTGGGGACATTCTCTTAATGTAGCCAAGCTTTGTCATAGCAATAACAGCTGCCTCATTTGGAATTAAGTCCTCTGCATTAAATTCATCCTCTGCCAGCTCAATTGCCGTTTTACGGTCATCACCATATTTAGCCTTAATCGTAAGAAGTTCATCACGAATAACGCCAAGCAATACCTTCTCATCACCTAAAATACTCTGCAGGTAAGCAATTCGCTCCTCTAGCTCCTTATATTCATTTTCCAGACGATTTCGCTCCAATCCAGTCAATGCGCGAAGACGCATATCTACAATTGCCTGAGACTGGGCATCTGAAAGACCAAACTCTTCAATCAATGATGCTTTTGCAGCTACTACATTTGCAGAACCACGAATGATCTCAATCACACGATCTATATGATCCAGTGCAATTAACAGTCCCTCCAAGATATGAGCACGCTCCTGTGCTTTACTTAAATCGTATCTGGTACGTCTTGTTACAACCTCCTCCTGATGCTGCAGATAATAATACAGCATATCATGGATATTAAGGATTCTTGGCTCGCCGCCGACAAGCGCCAGCATGATAACACCAAATGTGTCCTGCAGCTGTGTATGCTTCATAAGCTGATTTAACACCACATTAGGATTTACATCACGGCGCAGTTCAATTGAAATTCGCATTCCTTCACGACTGGACTGATCGGCTAAATCAGTAATTCCATCCACACGCTTATCCTTTACAAGCTCTGCGATCTTCTCGATCAGCTTTGCTTTGTTGACACCATAAGGAAGCTCCGTTACTACAATTCGGTTCTTGCCATTTTGCATCGGCTCAATGTTTGTTACTGCACGGACAATAATCTTTCCCTTTCCAGTACGATATGCCTCTTCGATACCGCGTCGGCCAATAATTGTTGCACCTGTTGGGAAATCTGGTCCCTGAATAACACTCATCAGCTCCTCAATCTCTGTATCACGATTCTCGTCAATACGGTTGTTAATCATTTTAACAACTGCATCAATTGTCTCTTTGATGTTATGAGGCGGAATATTTGATGCCATTCCAACTGCGATACCAGTGGTACCGTTACACAAAAGATTTGGGAAACGGCAAGGAAGCACATCTGGCTCTTTCTCTGTCTCATCAAAGTTCGGACTGAAATTTACAGTGTCCTTATTGATGTCTGCAAGCATCTCCATTGCAATCTTAGACAGACGCGCCTCCGTATAACGCATGGCTGCTGCGCCATCTCCATCCACAGAACCAAAGTTTCCATGGCCATCAACAAGCGGATAATGGGTAGACCACTCCTGCGCCATATTGACTAGTGCTCCATATATTGAGCTGTCTCCGTGCGGATGATATTTACCCATGGTATCGCCGACGATACGTGCGCATTTACGATGCGGCTTATCCGGACCGTTGTTTAACTCGATCATGGAGTATAAAACTCTTCTCTGTACTGGCTTTAAGCCGTCTCTAACATCAGGCAGCGCTCTCTGAGAGATAACACTCATAGCGTAGTCAATATATGACTGCTCCATCGTTTTCTTCAGATCGATCTCCTGCACTTTATCAAATATGGTTTCGTCCATGTTTCCCTCTCATTCTTACTATGCATCCTTATATCCCGACAGACCAATTTGGTCTGTCATCAGATATCAAGGTTCTTAACATACTTTGCGTTTTTCTCAATAAAGAGTCTTCTTGGCTCAACGCGGTCTCCCATCAAGGTGTTAAAGGTAACATCAATATCTGATGCATATGACTCGTCAAAGTTTACCTTCAAAAGAACACGATGCTTTGGATCCATTGTAGTCTCCCACAGCTGTTCCGCGTCCATCTCTCCAAGTCCCTTGTATCGCTGGATCTTATTATTTTGGTCTCTTCCTACCTCATCAAGAATTGCTGCAAGCTCCTCATCTGTGTACGCATACCAGACCTTCTTGTTTTTCTCCAGCTTATATAACGGCGGCTGTGCACGGTATACATAGCCCTGCTTGATTAACTCCGGCATAAAGCGATAGATAAATGTCAGAAGTAGTGTTGCGATATGAGCACCATCAACATCGGCATCAGTCATGATAATGATTTTATGATAGCGAAGCTTTGTAATATCAAAATCTTCATGTATACCTGTTCCAAATGCTGTAATCATAGCCTTAATCTCTGCATTTTCATATACACGATCAAGTCGTGCCTTCTCAACATTTAAAATCTTTCCTCTAAGAGGTAAAATTGCCTGTGTTGCACGATCACGCGCTGTCTTTGCAGAGCCACCAGCAGAATCTCCCTCTACAATGTAGATCTCGCATTTTTCTGGATTCTTATCAGTACAGTCTGCTAACTTGCCTGGAAGCGTCATTGAATCAAGTGCTGTCTTTCTTCTTGTCAGATCACGTGCCTTTCTCGCTGCCGCACGTGCACGCTGTGCAAGAATTGCCTTGTCACAGATCATCTTCGCAACGCTTGGATTTTGTTCCAGAAAATATGTTAACTGTTCACTTACAATTGCAGATACAGCACCTCTGGCTTCATTGTTTCCAAGCTTTTGCTTTGTCTGACCTTCAAACTGCGGATCCTCAATCTTAATGCTGATTACAGCAGTCATACCCTCACGGATATCCTCACCAGACAATGAATCCTCATTGTCCTTTAAAAGCTTATTTGCTCTGGCATATTTATTAAACAGATCTGTCAATGCCGCCTTAAAACCAGACAGATGGGTTCCTCCCTCTGGTGTGTTGATGTTATTGACAAAGCTGTAAATATTTTCGTTGTAGTAATCGTTGTGCTGAATTGCTACCTCAACAGCAACGTTATTCTTTGTTCCTTCACAGTAAATAATCTGCGGATACAGCGGCTCCTTCGCACTATTTAAGTACTCAACAAACTCCTTAATTCCACCCTCATAGTGGAATGTCTCGCAAAGATTTGGCTCCTCACGCTCATCCGTCAGAATAATTTTCAATCCCTTTGTCAAAAACGCCATTTCACGAAGACGCTCTTTAAGCGTATCATAATTGTAGACTAAGGTATCAAAAATTTCACCGTCAGGCTTAAACGTAACCTTTGTTCCATGCTTGTTTGGATCACAGGTATCCACTTCGGCAAGCTTGTTTACTACATGACCACGCTCATAGCGCTGCATATAAACCTTGCCCTCATGATAAATTTCAACTTCAAGCCAAATGGAAAGTGCATTTACGACAGATGCTCCTACACCATGAAGACCTCCTGAAACTTTGTATCCTCCGCCGCCAAACTTTCCGCCTGCATGAAGAATTGTAAATACAACCTCAACCGCTGGAATGCCAGCCTTCGGATGGATTCCAATCGGAATTCCTCGTCCATTATCAACAACTGTAATTGAATTGTCTTTATGAATGATCACATCGATCTTGGTGCAGACACCTGCCAGAGCTTCATCCACGGCATTGTCTACTATCTCATATACCAGATGGTGAAGCCCTCTCTCAGATGTGCTTCCGATATACATGCCCGGACGTTTTCTGACTGCCTCCAGCCCCTCCAGTATCTGAATCTGACCTGCTCCGTATTCGTCGCTCATTGTGTCCTCCTCACTGATTAAAAAATCGTTTCACTATTCAGGGAATTTACCCTAGTCACTACGCCCCGCTCCACATGATAAATCTGATCCATGTGAAACCGGTGCCTTACAAACTCCTCTAGACCTGTACATGTAATAAAGGTCTGAATATCATGAATGCTGTCCAGCAAATAGTTTTGTCTGCTGCTGTCCAACTCGCTAAGTACATCGTCAAGCAAAAGAACCGGTGTATCATTTACCTTTCGCTTTACAATCTCAATCTCCGCAAGCTTTAATGCAAGCGCTGCACTTCTTTGCTGCCCCTGCGATCCAAATGTACGGATATCTGTCGTTTGTCCTGTTGCCATATTTTGTACACGAAATCGAATGTCATCACGATGTGGCCCCGTCAGTGTTGTCTTTTGCCGTATCTCCCTCTCTCGATTAATAAAAAGAATCTCATCAAACCTATCAGCAGATACATTTGGCTCATACGAAACTGCCAGCTGTTCCCTACCGCCTGTCAGGGAATGATAAATCTGTGCGATTACTGGTGCAATCTCACCAACAAATGCTTCCCTAAGCTGTACAATTTTTTTTCCATGCTGAATTAGCTGTGCATCCCAGACATCGAGCATTGCCTGTGCATCCTTCGACAGATCTATCTCTTTTAACAGTGCATTTCGTTGTGTAAGACATTTATTGTAATGCGTCAAAAAATGCAGATACACCTTGTCAAGCTGGCAAAGCTCCATGTCCAAAAAGCGTCTGCGCTCTCCAGGACCGTTTTTTATCACCTGAAGATCCTCTGGTGAAAAGAAAACGACATTTAAAAGGCCAATCAATTCACTTGAGCGGCGGATTGGCACGCCATTAATTGCAATTCCCTTTGTCTTTGATTTTTTTAAATGCATATCCACCCGGTATGGAATGCCTTTTTTTTCAGCCTCAAGACGAAGGTGCGCCTCCTCTTTTCCAAAGCGGATCATCTCTCGGTCATGACTGCCTCTGTATGATTTATTTGTCATACAAAGATAAATGCCCTCAAGGATATTTGTCTTTCCCTGCGCGTTATCCCCATAAAAAATGTTGATGCCATGATGAAAAGATAATTCCTGTAAATCGTAATTTCGAAAATCTGACAGCGCAAGTGATTTTACAATCATATGATTATTCCTTTACAATCTCAATTGTCTCTCCTGCAAAGCTTACCACATCCTTGTCATATAGCTTTTTGCCGCGCTGCAGCTCAACCTGACCATTCACCTTAACCTTTCCGTCAAGAATCACAATCTTTGCCTCCACACCGCTTCCAACAAGCTTTGCTGCCTTTAGTGCCTGACCAAGCTTAATGAAATCCTCTCTTAATACTATTTTTGCCATTTATTTATTCATCCTTTCATACTCATTATAATTTATTTTATCGATTTTAATAAACGTTAAAGTTTACCGGAAGAATCAGATAAATATAAGTGCCTTCATCATTGCGAATAAAGCAAGGTGCCTTTGGATTAATCATGTAGATGTTAATCATCTCATCATCAATTACTCGAAGCGCATCAATTAAAAATTTTGGATTAAATCCAATCATGATATCCTTGCCGCGCTTATCAATTGCAAGTTCTTCCTTCATGGAACCATATGCAGAGTTTAACTTTACCTCCATGCTGTGATCAGTGATGCCAATAATAATCGGTTTCTTGTCACTATCCTTAATCAGCATTGTGGTACGGTCGATACATGAAAGCATCTCCTTTTTATTCACTGTCAGCTTAGTATCATAATCACTGTTTAACATCTGGTCAATACGGAAATATTCTCCCTCAATCAAACGTGACACAACAATAGTATCATCGAACTCAAACATAACATGATTCTCAGTAAAGTACAAGCGAACTTCGTCATCTGTTCCGCCACTAATAATCTTGCTTACTTCGTTTAGTGTTTTTCCTGGAACAACAACTTTAATAGAATCATACGAATCCTTTAACACAATCTTGCGGATTGAAATACGATGACCATCCAAAGATACAATGCGCAGGTTATTGCCATTAATTTCCAACAGTTCACCTGCCATCATCTTGTTATTCTCATTGTCTGAAATGGAAAATATCGTTTGGCGGATAATTTCCTTCAGAGTAAACTGAGACAGTGTAACACAGTTTAAGCGTTCCACCTCTGGAAGAAATGTAAACTCATCTGCATTCTTTCCAGGAATTGTAAAATTAATCTTCTCACACTGAATTTTCACAGAGTCGGTTCCATCGGTTTCAATGGAGATATCATTGTCTGGAAGACGACGAACAATCTCAGAAAAAATCTTAGCATCAATTGCAATACGTCCATTGTCCTCAATGATGCCATGAATTTCTGTTTCAATCCCCAATTCCATATCATTTGCTGTCATAAGAATGCGTCCTTCTTTCGTCTGGATCAGAATGCACTCTAAGATCGGCATGGTTGTCTTATTTGAAACGGCTTTTGAAACAATTGAAACACCTTTTTGTAACTCTTCTCGTGGACAGATAATATGCATGGTGGCACTCTCCTTTTTGCTGATAGATAGATTTATAATATATATAGTAGTAGTAGTAGGGGTTGGGGATATTGGGGATAACTCTAAAAAACCTAGGATTTATGCGGCTTACAGAAGAAAAATTTTGGGGATAACTTGGGGATAACTATGTGGATAACTGGGCAAGTTATCCACAATATCCCCAATCGATCCCCAAAGCTCAGCCAAGAGCCGGGTTGATTTTTTTCTGTAAAACGTCGATGGTATCTTGTAAAAACTGGCTGTTTTTGAGATCCTCAGTAATCTTTTCAATTCCGTGCCGGACAGTCGTGTGATCACGATTTCCGAGTTCCTTTCCGATCTGCTGAAGAGACAAATCGGTCATTTGACGGCACAGATACATCGCAATTTGGCGGGAGTAGGCGATATCCTTATTACGCTTCTGTGAAAGAAGCTCATCTGCCTCAAAGCCAAAGTGTGATGCAATGACCTCAACAATCAGAGGAACAGTAATTGTAACCTCTTTGTGGTTGTTGATGATGTCGCGAAGTACATCTTCCGCCATATTAAGCGTGATTTCTTTATTAGAAAGACGTTTAAAAGCGGTAATTCGATTGAGCGCACCTTCAAGCTCACGAATATTAGTATTGATATTTTCAGCAATATAGTTGATAATATCGTCAGAGATCTTTGTGTTCTCTGTTTCTTCCTTTTTATGAAGGATTGCCACACGAGTCTCATAATCAGGAGCAGAGACATCGACTGGAAGACCAACAGAAAAGCGAGAGCGAAGACGTTCCTCAAGGTTTGTGAAATCCTTTGGAGGTTTATCAGAAGTAATGATAACCTGCTTGCCCGTTTCATATAAGTAGTTGAAGGTGTGGAAAAACTCCTCCTGTGTGCTTTCCTTTCCAATTAAAAACTGTATATCGTCAATCATAAGGACATCAATGCTGCGGTATTTCTCTTTAAACTCAGCATTCTTCTTGCCTTTAAGAGAGTCGATCAGGTCATTTGTGAATGTCTCACTAGTGACATATAAAACGCGTACACTTGGATCATTGCGCAGAATATAGTGGGCAATAGACTGCATCAGATGCGTCTTGCCAAGACCTGCGCCGCCATAGATAAATAGTGGGTTGTAGAGGGTTCCAGGAGATTCAGCAACAGCAAGTGAAGCAGCATGTGCGAATCGGTTATTGGAGCCAACAACAAAGGTATCAAATGTATAGCGTGGGTTTAAGTTGGCATTCATCACAGCAGCATAATAGGAGTTTAACTCGGGGGTTACAATGTTAGAAGCTTCTGCAGTGAGATTTGGACGCTTCTCAAGGTCCTCCGAAGTAACAAAGATCACATTGCAGTGCAGGCCGATCTTCTCCTCAATGACAATTTCAAGAATCTGCTTGTACTTCTTCTTGATATAGTCTAGTATATTGGGGATACCTTTTGTATCTGCCAAGATGTAGACCTGGTCATTGTCTACATTGTGGATTTCCATAGGGACAATCCAAGTATCGTAAGATACCTTTGAAATATCATAATTTTCCTTCAGGGTGTCTTTTATGGCATCCCAGTTTTCCTTTAATCTGTCAATCATTTGTTACTCCTGACGTCGGTATATGGTAATTTTCGAGAAAAGAGCCTATTAGCCCATATAATGATATTATACTAAAAATAATGAAGAATTTCAAGAGAGAAGAGGAGAGCAGTCTGTAAAAAATATCAACAACATTGGGGTAAAATGTGGATAATATTGTGGATAGGCTGTGGATAACATGTGGATAAGTGGAAAAAAGCTGTGGATAGAGTGTGGATAACTCAGAAGGGGGTATGGCATATAAAATTGTGGATAATGTGGATAAGATTGTTTATATGTAAAAACATAACAAGTTATCCACAGAGTTATCCACCAAACACATGTACTTATCCACAATATCCACAAAAAAAAGTTTGTCGTAAAACCAAGGGTTTGAGAATGGTTTTTTGTATTATCCCCAAAGTTATGCACAAGTTATCCACAATTTGGGGATAACTTTTATCCACAACATTTTTAAATGAAAAAGTTGTGGATAACTTTGTGGATAAGTTGTGGATAACTTTTTTGTAATAAAAAATAAAAAACACTAAAAAAAACCTTGACGAAATGCGAGTTTCTTAATATAATGCGTATGATGTCCAATTTTTGCAACGGCGTTAAAAAACGCCGAAAAATCGCACTTTTGGTGCAAGCTGTGGGACTGATACCCACAGTGTAAGAAACAGTATTATTTTTGAAAACCAACACAGAAAACAAGGAGGTGTTTTGTTATGAAGATGACATTTCAGCCAAAGAAGAGATCCCATGCAAAGGTTCATGGTTTCCGTGCAAGAATGAGCACAAAGGGAGGAAGAAAGGTTCTGGCAGCAAGAAGAGCAAAGGGAAGAAAGGTTCTCTCTGCTTAATTGAGCAGTATCAACTCTCTTAAAAAGAACAGAGACTTTCAGAGAGTCTACAGCAAACGGCAGTCTTTTGCAAATCGTTCGCTGGTCATGTACAAGATGTCAAACGACCGCGCTGATACCCGGATTGGCATATCTGTCAGTAAAAAGGTAGGAAACAGTGTGGTCAGGCATCGGGTTACAAGAGTGATCCGTGAATGCTGCCGCTTACACGAAAAAGAATTAATACAAGGATTGGACATAGTGATTGTTGCCAGACCGTTGGCGAAGGAACAAGGATTAATGGAAATTGAGGAAGCTTTTTTTCATGTAGGAAGAAAGCTGAATATTTTTTTAGAATCGAAGTAGGGTCGGGACTATGAAGAAGATTATGATTTATATGATAAGGTTTTACCAGAAGTATTTATCACCTCTCAAAGTCCGGACCCACTGTATATATACCCCAACCTGTTCGCAGTATGCAATAGAAGCGTTGGAAAAGTATGGAGCTTTGAAAGGCTCCTTACTTGCTATATGGAGGATATTGCGCTGCAATCCATTTTCAAAAGGGGGGTACGACCCTGTTCCGTAGGTAGCTTAAGGAGGAAAACAAGTGGATTTTTTATCATTAACACAAAGTAACTGGTTTCTTGTAGGGCCAGTTGCGAAGGTGCTTGGTGTTGTCATGAATGGAATTTACGAGTTCCTGGATATGTTTGGCATTGCAAGCATTGGATTGGCGATCATTTTATTCACGATTATTATTAAAGCATTGATGCTTCCGCTTTCCATCAAGCAGCAGAAGTTTACAAATCTTAATAGTATTATGGCGCCAGAACTTCAGCAGGTTCAGAAAAAGTATGCAAATCTGGACAAGTCAAGCCCGAAGTACAATGAAATGCTTTTGAAGCAGAATGAAGAGATGAAGGAAGTCTATGCAAAGTACGGAACGAGCCCGACAGGCGGTTGTGTTCAGATGCTGATTCAGATGCCGATTCTGTTCGCTTTGTATCAGGTTATTTACAAGATTCCGGGCTATATCACAAAGGTAAGAGCGTTCTATGAGCCGATTGTTGAGGCACTGCAGAACATTCCTACTTACATGGATAACGCAGATTTCGTGACATTGGCACAGCAAAACGGCATCAATGCAGCAGGATTGAGTGATTCTAACAAGCTGATAGATCTGCTTTACAACTTCGATAAGACTGAGTGGACTAAGTTTACCGAGATCTTCCCGAATTTGAATGAGTACGTAGCCAAGGCACTGCCAAGTATCGAGAAAGCAAATTATTTCCTGGGAATGGATTTGGCAACTGCACCTGCACAGCAGCTGTGGCCTGGTGTTTTAATTCCTATTCTTGCCGGTCTTACTCAGTGGCTTAGCTCTAAGATGATGCAGACAGATAATGGAAGCAAGAATTCAGATGACACAATGGGAAGCACAATGAAGACTATGAACATCATGATGCCTCTTATGTCAGTGTTCTTCTGTTTCACATTATCTGCAGGTATCGGTGTATACTGGATTGCATCTTCTGTTGTTATGATTCTGATTCAGATGATCGTAAACAAGTATATGGAGCGCATTGATATTAATCAGATGGTTGAAAAGAACATTGAAAAGGCTAATGTAAAGCGTGTTAAGAAGGGTCAGAAGCCGCTTAAGGCAAAGGCTGTTATGAATGTTCGTACTATCGAAGAAGAAAGAGAACTCGAAGAAAAGAAAGAAGCTGAGCTGAAAGAGCGTGTGACAAAGCAGGTTGAGAAATCAACTGAGTACTATTCCACCACCCAGAAAAAGAAGGGTAAGCTGGCATCTAAGGCCGGAATGGTTCAGCAGTACAACGAAAAGAGTGAAAAGAAGAACAGAAAGTAATCAGTGATTGTAAGGCTGATTACTTGCTTGGGGAAGCTTGCAGATTCAGAAAGGTAAGGTTTGTATGACAGAGTTTGCTACGTTCACTGGAAAGAATGTAGATGAAGCCGTAAACAATGCACTGCTTCAGCTTCAGATCACCAGTGAAAAACTTGAGTATGAGGTTGTTGAAAAAGGTTCGAATGGTCTGCTTGGTTTTATCGGTTCTAAGCCGGCGGTGATCCGTGCACGTAAAAAGTCAGATTTTATCGATGAGGGAGAAGAATTTTTACAGAATATTTTCCACGAGATGAATATGGAAGTTGATATCGCAGTTGCCTACAATAAAGAAGAACAGGTTGTTGATATCGTTCTGACCGGAGAAGACATGGGCATCCTGATCGGAAAAAGAGGACAGACACTGGATTCACTGCAGCATCTGGTGAGCCTTGTTATAAACAAACACAGCGAAGAATATATTCGTGTCAAGCTGGATACTGAGAATTACCGTGAAAGAAGAAAGGAAACTCTCGAGCAGCTGGCAAAGAATATTGCCTACAAGGTAAAGAGAACAAGACGTCCGGCATCACTTGAGCCGATGAATCCTTACGAGAGAAGGATCATCCACTCTGCACTTCAGGACGACAAGTTTGTATATACCAAGAGCGAGGGCGAGGATCCATTTCGTCATGTAGTGGTACTTCCTAAAAAAGAAGCAATTCCGCAGAGAAGATACTACAAAAGCTATGACAAAGGATACAAAACAAATTATGACAGAAGCGCAGCTGGTACAAGAGAAACAGCTGAAAAGCTGACTTCTGAGGAATAATAGAGAAAGTGCCATTCAAAGTTCATACGGACTATTGAGTGGCATTTTCTGTATCATTCTTGGAAACTTACGAAAATCGAAGTGAGGTAGAATATGAAAGAAAATAGTACAATTGCGGCGATTGCAACGGCACTTAGTCCAGCAGGAATTAGCATTATTCGAATAAGTGGACCTCAGGCGCTTGATGTGATTGATCGTATTTATAGAACAAAAAAAGAGGTAGAGTCGATTAAAAAAGGAGCATTTACTGCGGCAGCGTCATCTTCAGCGAAAAAGCTCTCAAATGCACCTACACATACCATTCATTACGGCTATATTTGTGATGAAAATGAGGTAATTGATGAGGTTATGGTATCCATCATGAAAGGACCTCGTTCCTTTACTGCAGAGGATACAGTAGAGATTAACTGTCACGGAGGCGTTCTTGTTACGAGACGTGTATTAGATTGTGTGTTTAAAAATGGGGCAGCACCGGCACAGCCTGGTGAGTTTACAAAGAGAGCCTTTTTAAACGGACGAATTGATCTGTCTCAGGCAGAGGCTGTTATGGAGCTTATATCTGCAAAGAATCGTTTTGCAATAGATGCATCACTAGAACAGCTATCTGGAAAAATTAAAAACCGCATACAAGACCTCAGAAGCACGCTTTTAGACGAGATTGCTTATATAGAGGCAGCACTTGACGATCCAGAGCATATTTCGCTTGAAGGCTATACAGAGGGCCTCACAGAACGTGTTCAAAAAATTAGAGCAGCAGTAAAGAAGATGGCAGACTCCTTTGATAATGGAAAGGTTTTAACAGAGGGGATTCGCACTGTGATTGTAGGAAAGCCAAATGCCGGAAAGTCATCTTTGCTCAATGCGTTATCAGGAAGACAGAGGGCAATTGTCACAGAGATTGCCGGTACGACGAGAGATACTCTTGAGGAGCAGATTATGCTTGGCGATTTGAGTTTAATTTTGGTGGACACAGCTGGTATTCGTGACACATCTGATGTTGTTGAAAAAATCGGCGTAGAGAAGGCACGTGAGGCTGCTGAAAAGGCAGACCTATTGATTTACGTGGCAGATTCATCCCGAAATCTCGATGAAGATGATCATAAGATTATGCAGTTGCTAAAAAACAAAAAAAGTATTATTCTGTTAAATAAGTCCGATTTATCTTCTGTAATTCAGCCGAAGGATTTAAAGGCAGCTGGAGTGGATGCACCTGTTCTTTGGATATCAGCGGCAAATGAAGATGGATTAGATGCGCTTGAGCAGACAATACGTGACATGTTTGAACAGGGAATGATTGCAGGAAATGATGAGGTTGTTATCACGAATGCACGTCAAAAAACATGTCTGTTAAATGCCTGCGAAAGCCTGAGGCTTGCAGAGGAGGGCATTGAAAATGGGATGCCGGAGGATATGCTGACAATCGACATGATGGATGCTTATACCAGTTTGGGAGAAGTAATCGGCGAGGAGATTGAAGAAGATCTGGTAAACCGTATTTTTGCAAAGTTCTGTATGGGTAAGTAACTAGATAGTGGAGGCAAAATATGGCTGTTTTAGAAGAATATTATGATGCGGTGGTTATTGGAGCAGGACATGCCGGCTGTGAGGCGGCGTTAGCTTGTGCCAGACTGGGATTAGAGACGATTGTTTTTACTGTGAGTGTGGAAAGTATAGCAATGATGCCGTGCAATCCGAATATAGGAGGAAGCTCTAAGGGTCATCTTGTAAGAGAAGTGGATGCGCTTGGCGGAGAGATGGGCAAAAATATTGATAAGACGTTTATTCAGTCTAAGATGTTAAATACATCAAAAGGACCATCTGTGCATTCACTTCGTGCACAGGCGGATAAGCGTGCATACTCGCAGGAGATGCGCCATACCATGGAAAATACCGACAAGCTGACAATACGACAGGCGGAGGTATGTAAACTTCTTGTTGATGAAAATAATAATATAAATGGAGTTGTAACGTATTCTGGTGCAATTTACCATTGTAAATGTGTAGTGCTTGCAACTGGAACATATTTAAAGGCACGCTGCATTTATGGTGATATCAGCAATGAAACAGGTCCAAATGGATTGCAGTCAGCGACACATCTGACAGATTCATTAAAGGAACTCGGCATTGAGATGTTTAGATTTAAGACTGGAACACCAGCGAGAGTTGATAAAAGAAGTATTGATTTTTCAAAAATGCAGGAACAAAAAGGTGATGAGCGAGTTGTTCCATTCTCATTCACAACAGATCCTGAGAGCGTTCAAAAAGATCAGGTTTCCTGCTGGCTGACGTATACAAATGAGCAGACACATGAGATTATCAGAAGTAATCTGGATCGCTCACCGCTTTATTCGGGTGTGATTCATGGAACTGGACCTCGTTATTGTCCGTCTATTGAGGATAAGGTAGTGCGTTTTGCTGATAAGGATCATCATCAGGTGTTTATTGAGCCGGAAGGCTTGTATACAAATGAGATGTATCTGGGCGGTATGTCAAGTTCTATGCCAGAAGATGTGCAGTACGAAATGTATCATACAGTAGCAGGTCTGGAAAATGTAAAAATTGTACGAAACGCATATGCAATTGAATATGACTGTATTAATCCAAGACAGCTAAAGCCAACGCTTGAGTTTAAAAAAATAGGAGGATTATACAGCGCAGGACAGTTTAATGGAAGCTCTGGATATGAAGAGGCAGCGGCACAGGGAATTATAGCAGGAATCAATGCGGCGCTGCATGTGTTAAAACGTCAGGAATTAGTGTTAGACCGTTCACAGGCATATATTGGTGTTTTGATTGATGATCTTGTGACAAAGGAGAATCATGAGCCATATCGCATGATGACATCACGCGCAGAATATCGTTTGCTGCTTCGTCAGGATAATGCAGATCTTCGTTTAACTGCAATTGGTCATGAAATCGGATTAATATCTGATGAGCGTTATCAAAAACTAAATGATAAAAAAAGACAGATCGATGAAGAAATCAAGCGTCTTCAAACGGCAACTATCGGCACAACACCGCAGGTACAGGCATTTCTTGAACAGCATAACAGCACACTTTTAAAGAGTGGAATGACACTTGAGGAGCTGTTAAAACGTCCGGAAATCTGTTATAATGATTTGAAAGAAATAGATACAAAGCAACCAGAACTGCCAGAGGCAGTGACGCAGCAGGTAGAGATCAGTATAAAGTATGAAGGCTATATTAAGCGTCAGCTGCAGCAGGTAGAACAGTTTAAAAAGCTTGAAAAGAAAAAGCTTTCACTTGATTTTGACTACAGTCAGGTACCGAATCTGAGAAAAGAAGCTATTCAAAAGCTTAATGAATATCAGCCGGCATCAATCGGACAGGCGTCAAGAATATCAGGTGTTTCACCAGCTGATATATCAGTATTACTTGTTTATTTAAATAGATAAACAAGAACACTTTATTCGATGTTTTTGTGGAAAAGATAGTTGATATCGAATAGTAAATATAGAATAGTGGAAATAAATGCATAAACAGGAGAAAATAAATGGCAGAAACGATACAACAGGGAGAATGCATTGAAAAAATTATGAATGCGTTTGCCAAGATTGGACACGAACTGACTAATAAACAGGCAGATCAGTTTTTTCAATATTATGAAATGCTGGTTGAAACAAATAAGGTAATGAATTTAACCGCAATCACAGAGTTTGATGAAGTGCTGCAGAAGCATTTTGTGGACAGCGTGCTAAAATCAGAGATTTTTATCAAGGAAGACACGAAGACTCTGATTGATGTTGGAACTGGAGCAGGATTTCCAGGTGTTCCATTAAAGATTATGTATCCACAGTTAAAGGTAACATTGCTTGATTCTCTGAATAAGAGATTAAACTTTTTAAATCAGGTTATTGAAAAGCTTGGCCTTGAAAACATCACCACAGTTCATTATCGTGCAGAGGATGGCGCCAGAAAGGCAGAACTAAGAGAACAATTTGATTGTGTTGTATCAAGAGCTGTTGCCAACATGTCTACATTGTGTGAATATTGCCTTCCATATGCAAAAGTAGGAGGATGCTTTGTAGCTTATAAATCAGGTAATGCAGAAGAGGAGATTGATAAGGCAAAGAAAGCAGTTCATCTACTTGGTGGAGTAAAGGAAAATGCAATCTACTTTGATCTTCCGGATTCAGATATTGGACGCAGTCTTGTTATAGTGAAGAAAAAAGAGCCTACATCAAAAAAATATCCTAGAAAAGCTGGATTGCCAAGTAAGGAACCGCTGCAGTAAAGAAACATACAGTTCACAGGACGCCACAATTCGCAAAACCGCACGTTCCGTGCGTCGCTGCAAAACGCGAACAATGTTCCACGTGGAACATGAACAATTAAAAATACAAAAGAAATGTTCCACAGGAGATAATGTTCCACGTGGAACATTTTTTTATGGCATTTTGAAGAAAGAAGTGCTATACTGTAGAAAAGATGCAAAAAACGTTACAGTTCACAGGACACCCATTCGCAAAACCGCACGTTCCGTGTGAATTGTAATAAAATCATGCTATTTAGCAGAAATGAGGATATTATGGGAAGAATTATAGCTGTTGCAAATCAGAAGGGTGGAGTTGGCAAGACTACTACTGCAATCAATCTGGCAGCTTCATTAGCAGAATACCAGAAAAATGTACTTATCATTGATATGGATCCTCAGGGAAATACAACCAGTGGATTCGGCGTTGATAAAAATGAACTTGAGCATTCACTGTATGATCTGATTACAGATAACTGTACAATACAAGAATGCATTCTTGAAAATGTATTATTCGATACCCTTTCACTTATTGGGTCAAATGTGAACCTGTCAGGAGCGGAAATCGAATTGATTGATGTGGAACGTAAGGAATTTATTTTAAAGGATGCACTTGATGAGATTAAGGATCAGTATGATTTTATTGTAATTGATTGCCCGCCATCTTTAAGTATGCTCACTGTTAATGCGCTTAGTGCAGCTGACACAGTACTTGTTCCAATTCAGTGTGAATATTATGCACTTGAAGGTCTGACACAGCTGTTACATACAATTAATCTGGTAAAGAGCCGCTTGAATCCGGATCTGGAAATGGAAGGTGTTGTATTTACCATGTATGATGCGAGAACTAATCTGTCACTTCAGGTAGTGGAGAATGTAAAAGACAATTTGCAGGAGCGAGTTTATAAGACAATTATTCCAAGAAATGTGCGTCTTGCAGAGGCACCGAGCCATGGACTGCCAATCAATTTGTATGACGCAAGATCAACAGGAGCAGAAGCATATCACCAACTGGCAGAAGAGGTTATAAACAGAGAGTAGTTAAAAATTATTCGCAAAATTGCAAATGGTACTGAATGATAGAAAGGATGAAAGAATGGCACTCAATAAAAAAGGTGGTCTTGGAAAAGGTCTCGGCAAAGGTATCGATTCCTTGATCAGCAATGCGTATGCAGTAGAAACAAAGAAAAAAGATTCAGCAGCTGATAAAAAAGAGCCAGAGACAACAGTAAAGTTGCGTCTTGTGGAGCCAGCATCTTCTCAACCAAGACTGAAATTTGATGAGGATACATTGACTGAACTTGCAGAATCTATCAAAAAATATGGCGTAATTCAACCGATTGTAGTAAAGAAGGTAGAGGATCATTATCAGATTATTGCTGGAGAACGCAGATGGAGAGCAGCAAAGCAGGCTGGATTGAAGGATATTCCAGTCATTATAAAAGATTATGATGAACAGCAGATCGCAGAAATTGCACTGATTGAGAATTTACAGAGAGAAGATTTAAACCCTATTGAAGAAGCAAAAGCATATCAGTCATTGATTGAAAAGTATCAGCTAAAACAGGAAGAGATTGCAGAGAAAGTATTTAAAAGCCGAAGTGTAATCACAAATGCACTTAGATTGCTTAAGCTAGATGAAGAGGTTCAGCTTATGCTAATGGAAGGGCAGATTACAAACGGACATGCGAAGGCGATTTTGGGACTGGAAGATAAAGAAGAACAGCGTGCTGTTGCACAGAAGGTTGTGGAAGAGCAACTAAGCGTGCGAGATACTGAAAAGTATATTAAGAGTTTGTTGGATAAGAAAAATGAGCCAGCTGTTACAAAGCCAGTTTTAAAGAACCAGACATTATATGAGACATTGGAGAGTCGTATGAAGTCTCGCATGGGTACGAAGGTGCAGATTAAGAGAAAGTCTGATGACAAGGGCAAGATTGAAATTGACTATTATTCAAATGATGATCTTGAACGCATCATTGAACTAATGGGAATTACTAAGGATACAATCGAGTAAATTAGTTAAAACTTAGAAAAAGAAAACTGAACAGAGGATAACTGTTCAACTAGAGGAAAGGAAAATAAAATATGGAAATTCTGAATCAGGCGATGGAATTTACACAGCAGTACAGCCTGTTTTTTCTGGCAGGGATGTTCGCTGTGATTTTGATTCTTGTGATCTGCATGACTGTTATGAACAGCAGAATGAAAGAATTGCAGGCAGCATATGATGATTTTATGCGCGGTAATGATGGAAAATCACTTGAGGGCATTTTAAAGACAGTAGTAGAAGATAATAAGCGTGTAAAGATCCAGTGCAAGCGTGATATTGATGAGATCATTAGCATGAAGAAAGGACTTAAGGCAACATACAAAAAGATTGGTATTATGAAATATGATACCTTTCGAGGAATGGCTGGAAAGCTGAGCTTTTCACTGGCACTTCTTGATGGTGATGACAGCGGTTTTGTATTAAGCAGTATGCATACGCAGGATGGCTGCTACAGCTATTTAAAAGAAATTATTCATGGACAATCACATGCAACACTCAGCAATGAGGAGCGAGATGCTTTGGAGATGGCATTAAATTATAATGTCGATGCAGCTAAATTAGAAGAGAAACAAGCGCAGCAGGCAACTCTAGTACAGCAGGATACAAATGAAACTAAAAATTAAATAGAGTAATTAAAAAACGGCTTTCAGAACAGAAACTACTGATCTGGAAAGCCGTTTTTTTGTTAATATAGAGTTAAAGAATAGAAAGTAACTCACTCAGCTGTTTTATCTCATAAGTTGGTGCCTGTGACATTGTATTATCAGAGCCATTTGGGTTAAACCAGCAGGTATCAATGCCATATTGGATTCCACCGATGATATCGGAGGTTAAAGAGTCACCAATGACAAGTGCTTTAGAAACAGAAATTTGAAGCTTTGAAAATACAGCATCAAAAAATTCTTTTTTGGGCTTTTGACATCCGAGTTCTTCTGAAATGAATAGATCAGAAATCATTGGTGTCAATTCAGAGTGAGATAGGCGGCTGTGTTGGGTGGTACTTCGTCCATTTGTAATGATGGAAAACTTATATCCTCTTTCATGCAGAATGCTGCATACACGAAGGGCATCGTGAATTGGCGTGCAGTCTTCGCCAAGGCTTGTCTGATAAAGCTGGCACATTAGAGCCGGATCACCATCTTTGCCAACAGCAGCAAGAAAATCATGAAATCTGGCAATTGCTAGTGCTGCAGAAGTGATTTCACCGCGCTCATATGCTTTCCAATAGGAAAGATTTATGCGCTGATATAGAGAAAGTACTTCATCAGAGTATGGAATATGAAAAGTATCGCACACCTTATGAAAAGCATAAGTTTCTCCAGCATCAAAGTCAAAGAGCGTACCATCAAGGTCAAATAATAAATGGGTATAAGTCATGTTAGTTTCCTTTCAGGTGATGATATATGCTATCTTAACACTAAAGCAGACAATTGACAACAGGTGATGTTCCACGTGGAACGTAATGCTACCCGGAAGTTTAACAAAGCGGTTCGACGATTGTTTTGTCGGCGTCTCTTTTCCGCGGGCACCTGTTACATTTCTTTTTGTTATACATTATTTTGAAAGTCCCGCTACAACGTTCCGCCTCGTAAAATCAACTCGTCTCACCGCTAATCTAGGTTACAATTGACAACAGGTGATGTTCCACGTGGAACATTCCCCACAACCTACTTTACAAAAGAGAATCCGTGGTATATAATAAATAATGTCTGTTTTCCTTATAAAACAAGGCATTTATTGAGTATGAGAGTAGAGACAGAAAGGTTTGGAAAACTATGTTAGATATCAAGTTTGTCCGTGAGAATCCGGACGTTGTCAGACAGAACATCCGTAATAAGTTTCAGGATGCAAAGCTTCCGCTGGTTGATGAGGTAATCGCTCTGGATCTTCGCAACCGTGAAATCAAAAAGGAAGTTGAGACCCTTCGTGCAAATCATAAGAAGGCATCTAAGCAGTATGGTGCACTTCGTGCACAGGGAAAGTTAGAAGAGGCTGAGAAGCTACGTGCAGAGGATGCTGCGTCAGAAGAACGCATGGCAGCATTGAGTGCAGAGGAGAAGCAGGTTGAGGCAGATCTGAAGCAGAAGATGATGATTATCCCGAATATCATTGATCCATCTGTTCCGATTGGAAAAGATGACAGTGAGAATGTAGAGGTTGAGCGCTTTGGCGAGCCAGTTGTTCCGGACTTTGAGGTTCCGTATCACACTGATATTATGGAGTCTTTCAACGGTATTGATCTGGACAGTGCAAGAAAAGTAGCTGGAAACGGATTCTATTATTTAATGGGTGATATCGCAAGACTGCATTCAGCAGTAATTTCCTACGCAAGAGATTTCATGATCAATCGTGGATTTACTTATTGCGTACCGCCTTTCATGATCAGAAGTGATGTTGTTACAGGTGTTATGAGCTTTGCAGAGATGGATGCAATGATGTATAAGATCGAGGGTGAGGATCTTTACCTGATCGGAACAAGTGAGCATTCCATGATTGGAAAGTTTATTGATACTGTTAACAAGGAAGAAAATCTTCCATACACTCTGACAAGCTACTCACCATGTTTCCGTAAGGAAAAGGGAGCTCATGGTTTGGAGGAGAGAGGTGTATACCGTATCCATCAGTTCGAGAAGCAGGAGATGATCGTAATTTGTAAGCCGGAAGACAGCATGATGTGGTATGACAAGCTGTGGAAGAACACTGTAGATTTATTCCGCAGCATGGACATTCCAGTTCGTACACTTGAGTGCTGCTCTGGTGATTTGGCTGACCTTAAGGTAAAGTCTGTCGATGTTGAGGCATGGTCTCCGCGTCAGAAGAAGTATTTTGAAGTAGGAAGCTGCTCTAACTTAGGTGATGCACAGGCACGTCGTCTTGGCATCCGTGTTGTTGGACCAGATAAGACAAAGTATCTGGCTCATACTTTAAATAACACTGTAGTAGCTCCGCCGCGTATGTTGATTGCATTCTTAGAGAACAATTTGCAGGCAGATGGAAGTGTTCGTATTCCAGAAGTTCTTCGTCCATATATGGGTGGAATGGAGAAAATGGTTCCGAAGAAATAAAAGTATAAAATGATAAAGGAGGGAATTTTATGCACGCATACTTACCAGCAATCGGATTTGGGCAAATCAAGAAAAAGTCTCAGCTTCAGCAGCTGTTAAGCAGCGTGCAGAATTTCCCAGATCAGGTTCAAAAAATTCGTCTGGATGAGGAGAGCAGTCTTGTCGTCTATACAAAGGAAGTTGCACCAGACATCGGTCTTATGATCTGTGGAGAAGAGGATATGCAGGGCAGCTTTCAGATGGAATATTATGAGCCATATATTAACAGTAATGTCTGTTCTTCTAAGGCAGAATGCAGCATAGAAAAGGAAAGTGCGAGAGAAGCGTATGATGGCGTCTGTGATGATTGCCGATTAGGACTGAATCTGATTTTTTCTGTAAATAATTTTATGGAATATCGAAAATATAAGGTACTGCAGGGATTTTTTCCAACGGTGACAGATGCCTGTCTTTCTGCTCTGTGTACGCAGGGAAAAATTTTACTCCCCATTTTGAAGAGACCAGAGGCTGCTCGTATTGCAAAGAAAAAGGAACAGGGACGTCAGAAACTGATTGAGGCAGCAAGAGAAGGAAATCAAGAAGCAATTGACAGCCTGACAATTGATGATATGAATTTGAGTAATAAAGTAGGCAGGTTGTTAAATAGTTGTGATATCTATACAATGGTTGAATCAAGTATTATGCCATGTGGAATGGAGAGTGATCGATATACAATCATTGGTGAAATTCTAAATGTGGTGCCTCTTGTAAATGAAATCAGCAAGGAGCCGCTGTGCCAGATGGATGTGAAGTGCAATAATATTTGTATACGCGTTTTGGTGAACCGTTCAGGGCTGATGGGAGAGCCGATGGCAGGACGGCGTTTTAAGGGCGATATTTGGCTGCAGGGAGTGGTAAACTTTGTTTGACAGACAACAAAAAGTATGCTATTATAAATGGCGTGTGAGGCACCATTTTGTGGTAAAAAAGAATGGATTGCCTGATGCATATGTGAATAAAGTTCTCTTAGTTAAATGGATATAACAGGGACCTCCTAAGTCTCAGTTGTGGGTTCGATTCCCGCAGGGAACAGTTGTTTGAAGCAGTAATGATTAAGAAAATTCATTACTGCTTTTTACTCCCCAATGAGAGGTAATGATTTCCACCCGGTATTTTCAAGTATTGTGTAATATAGGAAAAGGATTGTCAAAATCTGTAAAATTGGTTTTCTTGTCTGAGAAATTAGACCTGAGAGATATAAAACGCTCAGATTAGATTTACAAAAAATCTAGTCTGGGCGTTTTTTAGTCCAGGGAAAAGGAGGTCAAAAATGAATACAGGTAGTGAGAAACAGAGAGACCGTGATGAAAAAGTTGTGGAGACTTCATCTAGTGAAAGCAAGCATCATTTTGGGTATTAGAAATTATTTTATTGTGAATGCTATTTTTTTCTCATCAAGTCCTTCACACCCTACAGTCAAGGTACACATACCAGTCTGGTATCCACTGCGGATGATCGCTGTTGCCGTTCCGTGGTAGGAAGTGAAAGTTCCAGAGGTATAATTCTCGTCTGTAATCGGATTGGATGAACCGAAGGCAGCCAGCGAGCCAACACCTTCCACTGCTGCACTGAGTCTGAGTGCTGCGTCTGGAACAACAATTCCATTTTCATCTACGATTTCTACGCGAACGTAAGCTACCTCATGTCCGTTGGCGGAGAGTTCTTTTTTCTCTTGGATGAGACGAAGCTCTTTTGCCGGTCCGGTAGTGACAAGTGTATCCCGTGAGATTTCTTTTCCATCTTTATAGCTGACAGCTTCCAAAGTTCCCGGAAGATAGGTCAGGTCAAAGAGAAAGCTATGTGGAAGATCTGCTGCAAGGCGTGTTCCGGAAGTAAGCTTACCAACGGAAGTACCATTCTGGATCAGTTCTACTTCATCTCCATTGGAAAAGACAGCGACCTGTACTGGTTTTTGATCAGCGTCTTTCCAATTCCAGTTCTTTGTGACGTTTGTAAATCCCCAGTTACCGATCAGTTCTTTTTTTCCAAAGACATCAGGGTCATAGGAGTATAAGTAAGTCTTATTATTTCCCCATACAATGCTGCGGTAAGCCCCCTGTGGCAGCAAACAGCCATTGATATCTACGTCTGCGTCATTCGCAAAACGCCAAGGGAATTGTGAACTATAAGACATCAAAGCAAAGGACCCTATTTTAAATAATGGATCATCCGGCTCAAGGAAAACAGATTTTCCAATACCGGCTTCTCCGATATAATCATATGCTGTCCATGTGAAATCACCGATGACATAAGGCGTACTCTCTACCATTGGCCAGTGAATGCCAATTTCTTTTGGATAATTTTCAGATCCAAGGATGACACGCTCAGGGAACATCTCATGATCCAGTTGATATTTATCTTCCATATAGTTGTATCCGACAATATCAAGACCATTTGTGAATGCTTCGGAGTATTCTTCCCAGCTGGTATCATTTTTACCAGTGTCCGCATTCTGTATGGAAACAGTGTCTTCAGAGACTTCTCCCATTATTTTTTTCATGTTTTCCAGTGACAACTCTTCATCAAGTCCGCTCCAGTAGGAACAGATTGCATTGGAGATTGGTCTGCTGGGATCAAGTGTACGTGCAGCTTCTGCAATGCGTGTGGCAAGTGTATAACCATTATTCAGACCTCCACGTTCCGAAATTTCATTTCCGGTAGACCAGATGATAACTGATGGGTGATTACGGTCCCGCTTCATAAAGAGGGTGAGATCCTTTTTCCAGTCTGCATCGAAAAACTGATTATAGTCACCAGGCCGTTTCATAATTCCCCAGGCATCAAAAGCCTCATCGTAAACATACATACCAAGCCGGTCACAGACTTCCATCAGTGCGGCAGACGGTGGATTGTGTGTTGTGCGGACTGCATTAAATCCAATCTTCTTTAAAGTAGAAATCTTGCGGTACTCAGCATCGTAAAGTGATACAGCGCCGAGCATGCCATTGTCATGATGGATACAGCCACCTTTTAATTTCACTGTTTTTCCATTGATACGTAATCCATGTTTTACATCTGCCGTTATCGTCTTAACACCGAAAAGAACGGAAGTTTCATCTGTTGTATTTTTCTCAGATGGAACAAAATGAGTTTTAAACACACCAAGATCTGTGACTCTGGCATGCAGTTTATAAAGGTTTGGATTCTCTACATCCCAAAGTTCCGGATTCTCAAGTGTCAGATTTAGGTATGCAGTATCCGTAGTGTTAGGGTTGATCTGCATTTTCTGTTTCCGACTGAGAAGGACTTCATCACTTCCGTCTTTTGTGAGAAATACTTCTACAAGTGCCATTTTATTTTCTAAAGTTTCATTCTGTAATTCTACTTCTGTGTGAAGATAGGCACATACGGGATTGCCAAGTGTATCATATTCAATGGATTTGGTATAACCAAAGATTCCATCCGAAGCAATATGAAGCTTTGGCATATGAAGCAATTCTATGCTGCGGAAGATTCCGGCACCGGAATACCAACGGGAATTAGGCTGCATACTTGGGGCTACAGTGATAGTTACACGGTTCTTCTTTCCAAAATAGAGATAAGGTGTAATATTTACGGAAAATGGAATATAGCCGTTGTGCTGCAGAATTGCCTTACATCCATTGATGTCGACCGTAGCATTCATCATAATCCCGTCAAAATGCAGATAGACTGCTTCTTGTTCCCATTCCTGTGGGATGTCGATTAATTTTGTGTAATAAGCAACACCTTGTGTATAATAGCCGCTGGCGGGACCGGAAGCGGCGCTTTCGCTGACATTACTTTCAATCATATAATCATGCGGTAGATTCACTTCCCGAATGGATTTTGCTTTCTCAGCATCTGGAAATTCATCATAGAGTCCATGTTGAAACTGCCAGCATTGATCAATATTCTGATTACGCATAATAAGCTCCTCCTTGATTTCATAGTTGGGTCTTTCGACATAACATCATTTAATTTTATGATAAAACGAAACAACTGGAATGACAATGACTAAAGAAAATGGTATAGTAAATAATAAGGACGAAATGCACGAATTATAAAATGGGGGATACATAAAGTGAAAGTGAAGAAAATAACGAAATATCAGAGAATAATTGACAGAATCAAGGAAATAAGAAGATTCTACATGGATTTGGAAAAACAACAAGAATATGACGAATTGCCCTATTTTGGAGAGGCGAATCAGGCATCTTCTGCAGCAAACAGGAAGATTGCAGAGAAAATGTCTACGCTATTAATTGTTTATGGAAAGGAAGGAATGGAATGGAGTATAAGTCCAGCAGGACAGCGTTTAGTCCGAAGAGAATTGCCAAGACGCAGTTGGTTTCATAAGCATGAGTATGTGGAAATTCTTTATGTCATTGAAGGGAGCTTTACGCAGATTCTGTTGGGAGAAGAAATCCGGTTTGAACAAGGAGAGTTTGTGATTACAGATCAGAATTGTGAACATGCGGATTACATAGAGGCCAAGGATGCAGCGGTACTGTTTTTACAGATTCGATCAGATTATCTGGAGCAGCTGCTGCGAAGTTATGATGGGACAGATGAGATGCAGAGATTTCTGTTTCATGCGTTATGGAGACAAAAAAGAGAACAGAGTTTTTTACAACTTCAAAGATCCAAAAAATATTCCCGCAATGAGATAGACATTGAGCAATTATTAGAAAATCTTCTGGCTGAAGATTTATCAAGGGAACCCGGATATGAACAGATCGAGCATGGACTTATGATTCGTCTTTTACAGTATTTATGCTGGGCATATATTCCACAGCTTCATACCGACAGTAAAGAAAGCAGGGAAAAAGCATTACTGTACGAATTGGAGTGCTACATTCGGGAGAATGTTGCAAAAGTGACGGTTTCTGAACTCGAAAAAGAATTTCATTATCATAGAAATTATTATTCTTTGATTTTAAAGAAATACCGGGGAAAATCATTCCAGCAATATGTCATTGAAATACGCATGAAGTACGCAAAGCAGCTGTTGGAACAGACGACACTGTCCGTTAAACAGGTCGCACAGCAGATAGGGTATGAAAATGTAAGTCATTTCTATCATTTGTTTGAGAAGTATTATGGAAAGACACCGAGAGAGATCAGGAGCAGAGAAGGAGAGATTTAATGAGCAGTATCCAGATTTGATGAATAAAGGATATTTTACTGATGTTGATGATGATACGATGAGACTTGGTACTTTTTATTATGCGGGTGGTATTTATTATATCCTAAGACAGTGGCTTACAGAGCCAATCAATAAAACACCACAGGAAGTAGCCGTGCTGATGTGCCATTTTCTCAATGTGGATTAACTTGATAACTAGGGATTTGTGAAATCCATATATTTTAAGAAGGAGCCTTCGCTTATTCGAAAGCTCCTTTTCTGCATACCTTACTTTTTCAGCTTTAAGCCATCTCGAAATGCTTCGCCCACACCAGAATAGGAGAAAGAAATGATAGCAATGCCGACATTAGCTAAGTTTGGAGGTGGTGCGTGGTCCAGTAAATGGTAAACAATGAGGATACTAGGCGGTGTTCGTTTGCTAGCTTTTCTAATTTCATAATTGTTGGATAGGTGACCATAAAATCCAATAAAAATCTACATTTATAGTATTCAAGTTAAGAAGTGCCGAAATAGGTTGATTGTTTACTCGAAACTTGCATAAATACTGGATTTATGAGGTGATTTCGATAATTAATAATTTAATTTTAAACATTATAGGTGACCATAAAATCCAGTGAAATATTATATTTGTAAGAGTATTATTATCAAGCTCTTAAAATTATAATATTTGAAATAGGTGACCATAAAATCCAGTGTACTGACTTAGATTTAAAATTGAAAAAAGATCCATGCCAATAACAAAAAGAATCATTTTGAGGAAAATAGTTTCAAAAATCTACAAAATCTGTCATTCTAATTCCTTGATTGATAGCCTGATTATTCTCCTGATTACGGCATACCTACAAACCGCTTAAAACTTAGTTTTTGAGAGAGATAGGTGACCATGAAATCCAGCATAGGTGATCTTAAAATCCAAAATAAGTGACTATGAAACAATAAATAGGTGGCCTTAAAATCCAATATAAGTGACTATGAAATCCAATTTAGGTGACTTTCAGAAGCTGACAAAAAGTCACCTAAATGTTATAATAACAGAAAAATAAAGGAGAAAATGGTGACATTTCCATACTTTATGGATGGGAGTGTCACTCAAAATAAATCAGGGAATGGATAAAATAAAGAAATTATCAGGGGTGGACAACTTAGTTGTTCAAAAAAGTCGACCATTATTATCATTATGGCAGTCAGATTTTTCTCTTCAGGAGCTTAAAATATTAGATGTATATCTGGGACGAATAAATAGTCATGATAAAGAACACCGATCTGTTGTGTTTAGGAAGGGGGAACTTGAGAATATTTTTGGCGAGGTACAAATTAAGCCCGAAATACTTGACAAACGGCTTGATCATTTAATGAAGACAGTTAAGATACCTGATCCAGATGGTGAAGATGGATTTATGCGGATCGCACTTTTTGAAATAGCTGTTGTTAAAAAAGATAATTATGGCATGTGGCAAGTTGAACTGATGTGTACCGAATCTGCGCAAAAATATATTTTTAATATTGAGGAGCTTGGATATTTAAGATATAGACTCAAATGTATCATAAACATGAATAGTCGATATACATACATCCTTTTTTTATACCTATGGGACAATAAATATCAGGGAACATGGAAGATTTCTCTGGACAACTTAAAAAGTTTATTACGTTGCAATAAGGATTTTTACAGCGAGTTCAAATACTTTAATCAACGAATTTTAAAACGGGCAAAAGAGGAAATAAAGCAGGCTGCAAACTTTGAGTATGATTATATGCCAATGAAGGAGGGAAAAACAGTTGTAGGTATCCAGTTTACTGTAAAATCGTTTCCTGAATTAGAAAATGTTGAAACTGTTGAAAGCGATACCATTGAGATTGAGAATCTAGTGAATGCAAATACAAATGGAACGATAGAAGTCTGGAAAGAAAAACTAAACAGCTTCAAGTTTTCAGATGAGCGAATTGAAGAACTTGAAGCTTTGCTTGCAATGGTTCCGAAATCGAAACTTCCAGATGGTGACAGTGAAAAAGATTCTAGAAATTTTTATATGATGCAAAAAATTGCCAAGTTAATACGGGTTGAAAATGACAAAAGGGTAGAGGGAGGAAGGATAAGAAGTAGATTTTTCTACTTAAAGAGTTTGCTTGAAAAAGATATTGTAAATGCAAGTGCACAACGCCAAACTGTGCCGAGGGGTACACAAGCATTTCGTAATTTTACGGAGCGTACAAACAATAATTATATGGAAAAAGTCATGAGGCAATATCGAGAACGATTGTGAATCTGCTCATGCGTTTTTATGATATCGACAGCGGAACGATTATGATTAGCAATCAAAATCTTGGTGAGATTGCAAGAGGAACACTCCGAAAAAATGTGGTGATTGTGTTGCAGGATACAGTTTTGTTTTAAGATACCGTACTCAACAATTTGAAATACGCAAATGCACAAGCAACACAAGATGAAAAAAACATCGACATCAGAAGTTTCGCACGCTATAATACGGATAGACAGGAAGTTGCCTAGGGCAGTCGGATGGTTGAATCACAGGAAGGAGAAGCTAAGGGGAATATAGAAATTTTTGAGTTCTTCTTGGCAGATGCGATGAAAAGAGAATATATCGAACATTATAGTAACAGTCTGGGAAAGCAGATGCACATGTGTATCTATGGTCACGCGGGAGTTACGGTGCTGGGATTTCCAACACAGGATTCAAATTGCCACAATTATGAGGATTTTGGAATAATTTACCATCTGAGTGATTTTATTGAACAGGGCCGCATTCAAATAGTGACAGTGGATTCGGTGGATGAAGAAAGCTGGTCATGTGAAAATGGTATTCCTTCGTGGCGGTCAGCAAGACAGGAGCAGTACTATAATTATATTATTGAAGAAGTGTATCCGATTCTGATGCAAAAAAATACATCGAATATGCTGCCAATTGTAACAGGCCCAAGTTTAGGTGCTAATCATGCTGCTATTACTTTTTTGCGTCGACCAGAGTTATTTAGCGGACTGATTGCGCTTTCTGGCGTGTACAACAGTGATTACTTTTTTCATGGCTGGTGTGATGAAAATCTTTATAAGAACTCGCCAGAGCGTTTTTTAGAAAATATGCCGGCTGATCACCCATATATAAGGATTTATAATCAGAAAAAAATAGTTTTCTGTGTGGGACAGGGTGCTTGGGAATATGACGGTGCACAGACACTTCGCAATTTAAAGCGTATTTTTGATGAAAAGAAAATTCACGCATGGTGCGATTTCTGGGGAAGCGATGTTTCACATGACTGGTATTGGTGGTTTATACAGCTTCGATATTTTATTCCGATTTTATTGGAAGATCAGGGTTGACTTTTTTAGACATGGTGTGGTATAGTGACATTATCAGAGTGGGAGAAAAACTGCTTTCATTTTTCAGAACAATTGAATATTGTGAGGGAGTAGTTCGCGGACTGCGTGATTTGTCAACAGACTCGGCATATGCCTGGCAAATCTTAAAGAATGAGACTCATGTGTGCTTTTCTAATAAATAAGGCATACATGGGTCTTTTTGCATAGTTAGCGATAGAAAGCAAAAACTGATTCTGAAATAAAAAAGAAAACTGGCAGAAGGAGGGTTTTGTATGACGTATCATAATAAGGAAAAACAAGAAGTCTTACAGGAACTTAACGTGCAGGAAGCAACAGGACTTTCGTCATCGGAGGTGAAAAAGCGCCGAGAGCAATATGGCGAGAATCGATTGCGTGCAAAGAAATCAAAGAGTAATTGGGAGCGATTTGCAGAGCAATTTAAAGATGTAATGATTCTAATATTACTTGCAGCAGCGGCAGTTTCTTTTGTGGTAGCATGTGTGGAAGGTGATCCGGAAGGCTTTTTTGAACCATTGCTGATTTTGCTTATAGTGGTTGTCAATGCTATAATGGGTGTTATGCAGGAAAGCCGTGCAGAGAAAGCACTAGAAGCATTAAAAAATATGTCGGCACCACATGCACGTGTTCTTCGTGACAAGGCAGAGTCAATCATTGATGCATCAGAGTTAGTGCCAGGTGATATCATACGCTTAGAGGCAGGTGATTTTGTTCCGGCAGATGCAAGGCTTTTGCAAAGTGTCAGCTTAAAGAGTGAGGAGTCTGCGCTAACAGGTGAATCAGTCCCTGCAGAAAAAGATGCAAGTGCCTGTCCAAAGGCAGACGCACCGCTGGGAGATAGAAGCAACATGGTTTTTTCCGGATGCAGCATCACATATGGAACTGCTGTGGCAGTGGTGACAGCAACTGGAATGGATACTGAGATGGGAAAGATTGCCAATCTTTTGGAAGGCGCCGATGATGGACAGACACCTCTTCAAAAGCGTCTGGCACAGCTCGGAAAATATCTTGGAATTTTGGCATTAGCAGCATGTGCGATTATTTTTGTTGTTGGTCTTGCAAACGGACTTGAAGTGATGGAAATCTTTATGACATCTGTATCACTTGCCGTATCAGCAATCCCAGAGGGACTTCCTGTAATTGTTACAATTGTATTGTCAATCGGTGTACAGAGAATGGTTAAGAAAAATGCACTTATTCGCCGTCTGCCGGCAGTTGAGACATTGGGAAGTGCATCTGTCATCTGCTCAGATAAAACGGGAACGCTGACACAGAATCGAATGACATTGGTAGAAACATATCTTGATGGGGAAATAAAGGCTAATAAGCTTGAAGCAAAGCCATCTGAGGAAGTAAAGACGCTTCTTCGTCTGGGAACACTTTGCTGTGATGGCGCTGTTGTATTTGATGGTGATAAGGAACAGCATATCGGTGATCCGACTGAGACAGCTATTGTGCTTGCTGCACATAAAAATGGAATGCCAAAGGAAAGTTTGGCAAAGCAGTATCCGCGCCTGGCAGAGCTGCCATTTGATTCCGACAGAAAACGCATGACAGTTGTTTGTCGCATGGATGGAAAGCTTGTTGCAATTGTAAAAGGTGGATTTGATGTGATGGAACCTCTTTGCACATCAGGAAATTTATCACAGGCACGTCTTGTAATGGAGGAGATGAGTGAGCGTGCACTTCGCGTACTTGCAGTTGCCTATAAGGAAATTGATAAGATTCCAGATGAAAAATCAATGATGACTCTTGAAGGAGATCTTCATTTTTGCGGACTTGTCGGCATGATTGATCCGCCAAGACCAGAGGCGAAGGCAGCAGTTGCGCGATGCCGCAAGGCGGGAATTAAGCCAGTTATGATTACAGGTGATCATGTGGTGACAGCTTCTGCGATTGCAAGAGAGCTTGGCATTATGAGAGAGGGCGACCGTGCTTTAACCGGTGCACAGGTAGATGCAATGACAGATTCAGAATTGGATGCACAGGTGGAAAGTATTGCTGTTTATGCTCGCGTGTCACCTGAAAATAAAATCCGTATTGTAAAATCTTGGCAGCGAAAAGGTCAGGTAGTAGCGATGACTGGAGATGGTGTAAACGATGCACCGGCATTGAAGGCTGCAGATATTGGCTGTGCGATGGGAATTACAGGAACAGATGTAGCTAAGGGAGCAGCTGATATGACGCTTACCGATGATAATTTTGCAACAATTGTAGATGCAGTGCGAGAGGGAAGAGGAATTTATTCCAATATTAAAAAGGTAGTTGGTTACTTGCTTGGCACAAATATTGGAGAGGTGATCACCGTCTTTACTGCAATGATGCTGTGGCATAAGACACCGCTTCTTTCTATGCAGCTTTTATGGATTAATCTTGTAACAGATAGCCTGCCGGCAATTGCGCTTGGTATGGAAGCAGTAGAGTCTGAGGTTATGACACAAAAACCAAAACCCAAAAGCGAAGGTTTATTCGCTCATGGGTTTGGCGTGAGAATTGTTCTTCAAGGAGTGATGTTTGGATTGCTTGCACTGTTTGCGTTTATGATTGGTGAAAAATCAACAGGAACAGTGGCAGGCGGTCAAACAATGGCATTTGCTGTGTTAGCATTGTCACAAGTCGTTCAAGCTTATAACATGCGTTCAGAGCATTCGCTGTTTAAGATTGGTGTGTTTACCAATAAAAAGTTAAATCAGGCAGCGCTTCTTTCTGTTGTGCTTGTGCTTGCAGTACTGTTTACCCCACTTCGCATTCCGTTTGGACTTGAGCTTCTTTCTTTAAAGCTATATCTGACAGCACTTGGAATGGTTTTAATTCCGATTTTAGTGATGGAGTTTTCTAAAGCATTTGGGTTAATTCGCCATCAGCATTAAATATGCTTTTTGCTGTGCAGGCCTACTTTATGATAATAAATAAAGAGAAGCACGCTGCAAAGAATCCAACCTAATGGATATCCTAAGGCAACAGATGTAATGGTGTTAAAACATTTTGAGATGATGAACAGATAAATCTGACGAAAAACAATAAAGCTTCCCATCATAATGACCATTGGCGCGGTGGAGTTTCCTGCACCGCGCAGTGCATTGGCATAAATCTGGTTAAAGCAGATTGCAATATAAAATGGCATCATCAGTTGAATGAAGCGAACACCAAATGCAAGTACCTCTTCATCCTGTGTGAAAAGGGATGTCAGGGTAGGTGCGAATAAAAGAACTGGAAACATCAAAATTATGGCAGTACCGATTGCGATAATAAGCGCAGTGGTAGTGCCTTTTTTTGCGCGGTTCATATTGCCGGCACCAAGATTTTGACCGACAAAGGTAGTGACAGAAAGGCCAACGCTCTGAATTGGAAGCAGACAGAATTTGTCGAGCTTTCCGTATGTGGTCCATCCAGCCATGCAGGAAGATCCAAAGTGGTTGATGTATGACTGAACAAATACATTTGAGAAGGATGTAACAGCCATCTGAAGTCCTGCCGGAAAACCGATGCGAAGAATCGACAAAGTGGTTGCTTTATCAATGCGAAGATCTTTCCAGACAAGCTTGTAGGCATTCGTCTCTTTTGTCAAAATGGACAGCACAAGAATCGCAGATATCCACTGGGAAATGATTGTTGCGTAGGCAACACCAGATACGCCCATGTGAAAAACAATTACAAAAACGAGGTCAAGAATAATATTTGTGATTGCACAGACAATCAAAATATAAAGTGGCCGTGTAGAGTCACCGACTGCGCGCAAAATTCCAGCCCCCATATTGTAGAGCATAAGACCAGAAACACCAGCAAAATAGATTGTCAGATATCTGGAAGATTCAGGCAAAACATCTTCTGGTGTATCCATTAAACGAAGAAAAAATGGTGACAAAAATAGTCCTGCAATCGTAAAGAAAACAGCAAGCACAAGAGTCAGTGCTATTGTGGTATGTACGGTGCAATGAAGTGCTTTGTCATCGCGGCTTCCAAAATTGTGGGAGATAACAACACCTGCACCAGTGGATAAACCAGAGAAAAATCCGATTATAGTGTTGATAATGCAGTCAGTAGAGCCAACCGCAGCGAGTGCTGTTTTGCTGACATAATTGCCCACAACAATACTGTCAACGGTGTTGTAAAGCTGCTGAAAAAGATTTCCTACAAGGAGTGGAAGTGCAAATAGAATCAGCTGCTTGGCAATGTTTCCTTCGGTCATAAGCCGGGCACCGGAGGAATGCTTCTTTTGTGAGAAGGAAAAACTCATGATAACGCCTTTCTATTGTGATATGAATGATATTAAAATTATATCATAGAAAGAGCAGTGGAGAAATGGAGAAAGTTGGCTTTTCAAAAAATGAATTAGAAAGAGAAAGGGACAGGAAAGTAACATTTTTGTGCTACGTTTCTTGTCCCTTGTGGCTCTTTAAGACTTAAAATGCATAACTCCCTTTTACAGTAAAGCTTATTGCACCTGTATTTTCAATAAAAATTTGATAAGTTTCAGAGGAAGAAATCGAGAAAGTAGGGGAGTATCCACCACCACTTGGATAAACATACTTTCTATAAGTCCCATTTGAGATGCCGATCCGAAATTTTGCATCAGACGGCGAATAAGTGCCTCCAATAGTGACGGTGTTTTCTGGTGTCAGATAAAGATAGGAAACAGATACATGTTCACCTGGGGCAAGTGTATAGGCATAGGAATTAACACCATGTGCTGTGCGAGTATCAATGATGTTTGCTCTAGATAGACTTGGTAAGAATGTGTTTTCCATATAGTCAGGAGCTTCTTGTGTCGTATAAAATGTGTAAACGGAAGGCTCGTAGGATACTTCAATTAATTCTGTTGTTTCATCAAACCAATGATTATGAATTTGTTCAATTGGGGTTAAGCTAGCTTGTGTAATAACTGAAGAACTTGCAAGAATTGTCAATCCAACCAACAGAGAACAAAATGTAGAGCGAAATTTATGATAGTTGAGAAAGCGGCTTGCGGTCATCCGGTATTTTAATTGAAGTTTATTGTTCAATCCAAAGCAAGTAGGAATCCTTTTCGGTGGCTGTGTGTGTGAGAGAATAAGTGAAAAATATTCTGTATGGGATAATTGTGGATTCAAATACAGCAGTACCTTTTGATCACAGGCTGTCTCACAAATGAGTTCAATATTATGGTAAAACAGATATGCAATTGGATAGAACCAAAAGATGATCGTAAGAATGCGTCCTACATGAAGTTTTTTTAGATCATTATGCTTTATGTGAATCATTTCATGCAATAGAATAGTAGAAAGCTCCATTTTCGAATATTGACGTAGCGGTAGTAAAATGATGAAATTCTGAGTTTTGACAGTCATTGGTGTGTAAGCTTCTGCACAATATCGAATTTCAGGCATTTTAGAAAGCTTTAGTGTTTGCGATAAATTCAGAGTAATGCTGTAAAGCTCTGGATTTAATAAGTCAGTAGGATACATTGAAAAAAGGGGTAGCTGATTTGTAAGTTTACGAATAAAAATGGTATCTTTTAAGTACAAGATTGATTTAACAAGCATACCAATAAACCATAGAAAAAGAAGCGAACGGATTACTTGATTTTGCTTTGAGGAGCCTAAAAGTACCATACCTGGATAAAAACGGTGGAACTGGTAGCCTACTGACGAAAAGTAAGAGAGTGCTTCATAAAGAAAAAAGAATGGGGTGAAGCAAAAGAAGCCAAGAGGAATCAGACGATAGCAAATAAAGACAAAAGCAGGATGTTTCTTGGCAGACAGAGCAAATACTTTCCACGGCAGATAAAAGCAAAAGCTTGTAATGATACAAAAAAGAATTGCATAAAAGATATCAGTGTTCCATTGAATCCAATTCATCTAAATAATCCCTTAAGTCCTGAATATCTTCAGCTGATAATTCATTTTCCTTGATCAAAGCAGCTGTCATGCGCTTCAGAACTCCCTTTCCCCAAATTTTTGAGTAGTCAACGGCAGTACGTTCAAAATAGTTATCCTTTGCAATCAGCGGATGGTAGATGGATATGCGTCCTTTTCGCTGATATGTTAGATATCCCTTTCCAGCCATTCGAAGCATATAGGTAGAAAGAGTTTGGAGCGTCCATCCACGATGAAATCGCTCATTGAGAAGTGTGAGAACTTGAGATGGTGAGACATCTGCTCCGATAGACCAGATACATTCCATGATCTGCAGTTCAACATCAGTCATTTTTTCCATTGAAAACCTCCTATTAGTATCGTATTTCAAATATATTGTAAAATAAAACAAATAAAAAGTCAATAAAAGAAGTTGACAAAGTATAAATATTATGATAGTATACAAGTGTAGAGTTAATGAGATGTACGGAAAATTAGTTAACATCTATTTTTTGAAAAAAAGGATGTTTTCTAAAAATAGTTAGGAAAGGAAGGTGAGTCCAATGGATCAGGTGTTAGATGAGTGAATGTATGTATAATAAGAGCTGGTAGTTATAAAAATCAGATTGGATCTGGTAGAAAGGGAAAACATATGAATAAATTATTAAAAACAGTGGCAACAACGGCAGCGGTTCTGATGTTAATGGGAACAATGGTATGGGGTGTACAGATGAATTTTTCGTCTGTATATGTAGATAGTAACACATATACTCCTGTTGTAACAGGAACAAAACAAACAAGTACAGGAAATACACAATTATATATTAACAATCTTTATAAAGCAGATGGAAGTGCAAGTTCTTATAGAAGAGTATATGCAAAGGCAACTAGTTCAGGAACACCAGTATCGGCACAGTTAGGAAGTTGGTGTTCATTAGCTCTGCCAAGTGCATATCAGATGGCGGGATCAAGAGTCATCTTATATTTGATGGGAAATGATCCATCACTGGATTGTCGTGCAAGTGGATATTGGGATATCTATTAAGGAGTGACATATGAATCTACGCTTTCAATTGAAAAAAATGATAAGAAGCCTGCAATACCGTGTCGCATTTTTGATTTCATCTGTGTGCGTATGTTTGGCACTTTTTTTGGAAGTGTGGAAGAGTAGAGGAGTAGACCGCTTCGCAGTTGTATCAGCAAGCGAAGCGGTTTGCGGATATGGTCTTAGTTATGGCTGGAAAATCTTTTCAGCCATATGGCCATTTTTGATTGTGCTTGCGTGTTCCACATCGTATATCTCGGAGAAAAAGAATCGCTGTGTATCGGTAATTTTGGTGCGGACAAATTGGAAAAGCTATCTTCGTGGAAAATTGGCGGTATCAGCAATTGGTAGTATGAGTGTGGTGCTGATTCCTTTGCTTTTTAATATGCTTCTATGCTATTTTATTTTTCCAAATAATCTAAATCTTTCGTGGGGAGCATATGAGGACAACATGTACGAAATTTCTCTTTTGGGAGAAAATCTTTTTTATTCCTCTGTAAATCCACAATATCTATTTTTAAATATCTATTTAGAATCACCAGTTTTGTATCAGCTATTGTATTTCTTGATTTTAGGTGTATTTTCGGGAATCTGTGGCGCATTTGTTATGGCAATCTCCTTTGTATTCTCAGGCAATATTATGATATTGTTTCTTCCAATTTATCTGATCTGTGTAGGAACAATGCAGTTAAATTCTCTTTTCTTTGCTAGAATACTGAATATAGTGAATGGCAATATTGAGTCCACCGAAAATGTAAGCCAATCAATTGCAAATGCAGAAAGAATTCAGGAACAGACAGCACGCTATCTGGATTTGTATTTGATGGATTATTTGGCACCAATGACATCAAGTAGTTGCAGTATGCTTTATCTGTTGGTATGGGCATTGATCTTGAGTGTGATAACCGTTCTTTTATATTTTTATGCATCGCACAGAGAATTAAATGCACAGCAGGGGTGATGAATAGATGAGAAAAAAATATTTGTATCGAGTTGGACTTGCGATTTTGCCGGTCTGGATGGGGCGTTACATTGAACTTGTCGGAGAGAAAAGTACAGATTCAGTTGTAAATATCTTAATAAATGGCATTTTTGGAAGGGTAACAGGTGATTCGGGAAGTCGTTTTGTCATTGCGATTGGTCAAGCAATTTTTCTAGTATTGTTTTTGATTTTATATGGAGATTGTATTGCAGCGAGACAACGGGTTGGAGCAGTCTACTTTTTCTCAAGAATTTCAAATCGAAAAAAATGGATTGGCAAGGAATTTGTCTGGCTACTTTTGTACAGTATGCTTTATACAGGCTGTTTTGTGGGAATGCACACGCTGTTTTCGTTTATTGGATGCAGTGAAGCGAGTATGTCAATGGCGCTTTTAAAAGCCGTCCTTCAGATCTGGTTGTTTTTGACGACATTGTTGTTTGAAATGTCGATTTTGTGTAATCTGTTTTGTGCGATTGGTGGAAGTGCAGTTGGAATTTTGTTATCAATGTTGTGTGTGATTGGATTAATTATGTGGGCAACCTCGGAAGCGGCTGGTAACTTATCGCAGATTATCAATCCAATGTGGCTTTCAGCAGATATTATTGAGAATACGGGAAGCTATATTAAAAAATTACTCGTACTTTTGATCCAAATGGCAGTCTGTGCAGGTGTTTCTGGATATTATTTGGCAAAACGAGATCTGTTCGCAAGGGAAGGAGAAGGCTGATGATACAAGAAGTGAAACTTGAAAATATAACAAAGCAAATTGGAACGACTACAATCTTGGAGAATATCTGCCTTACGATGAAGTGTGGACAGATCTATGGCATTACAGGAGAAAATGGCTCTGGAAAAACAATGCTGATGAGAGTGATTGCTGGTTTGGTCAACCCTAGCTCTGGACAATTAATGTTTGATGGGAAGAATAGAGTAGATGCTGATCCGAATATCGGGATTATGATCGAGAATGCGTCACTATATCTGGAGCTTTCTGGAAGAGAAAATTTAAGGCTATTGGCATCCATTCGAAAGAGAGCAACGAATGAGGAGATTGATCAAGCAATTCGTCGAGTTGGATTGGAACCAGAAGACAAAAGAACGTTCCGAAAATATTCGCTTGGAATGAAGCAGCGATTGATGTTAGCACAAGCTATCATGGAGCAGCCAGAGGTACTTTTATTAGATGAACCGACGAATGCCATTGATCGAAAAGGAGTTGAACTTGTTCATCAGATTATGAATGAGGAGGCGCAAAGAGGGGCAGTTGTTTTGTTAGCAAGTCATGTTGATTACGATATTCGTTCACTTTGTAGTCGGGTATTTTTGATTGAAAAGGGACAACTTCAAATGGAGGTGTAGCGATGGAGGGATGGAAAAAATGGTATATCGTAATTGCGATAGTTTTCATCGTCACTGCAATTGCAGGTAAAATAATCCGCACTCAGGCACCAGACACAGGACTTGCAGAGGTAGATCAATTAGAAGATCTTCTTTCTCTTCCGGTAGAGCTAGAATATGCGCTTGGAGATAATGGAAGTAAAGGCGTAGTTGTAAAAGATCTCACACAGAATCAGGAAAACTATATCCGCCAGGCAGAAGAGGCAGATATCATTGTGCTAGCAGAGAGTACAGGAAACCTTCAGTTTACGACTGGCACATATGGTCAAGAGATTCGAGTTTCTTCTGTAATAAAGGGAAGTGAATGGATCGACCAGAACGAAAAATGTTGGGTTTGGCGCAATTACGGAATGGAAGTTATGGATGGTAAAATCGTTTATCGAAATGTGCTTAATTTGATGCAGACAGGAAGCTATCTGGTATTTCTAAAAAGAAATCAATTAAATGAATACCGTTCAGAAAAAGAATTTCAGACTGCATCCGAATATTTTGGATACTTGCAGATACCAGAAAGCAAAGCGCAGCCGATCAAGCAAAGTCAACGAAATACACTTTATAAAGAATGGAGCGAGCTATCAATCTTTACTGTAAGCGAAGAAATTGCGGATGCATGGAATCAGATTGCCGAAATATTAATTCAAAAATTTGCAAAAATTGAGGGATAGGAAAAGTGGTGCGAAGGTGCCACTTTTCTTATCTCCTTATGCCGTTTTTTTAATTTTTATTTATTTTATTCAGAAGCTCTGCTAAGTCTGCTTCTGGAGTTGTAGTTGAAGCAATCGCAAAGTGCTCTACCAGGTAATTTAACACATTTTTGGAGAGAAATGCTGGCAGTGTCGGTCCAAGCTTGATGTTTTTGATACCAAGGTGAAGCAGTGTAAGGAGAATGCAGACAGCCTTTTGCTCATACCAGGAGAGGACCATGGAGAGCGGCAGGTCGTTCACGCCACATCCAAAGGCATCGGCAAGTGCGACAGCTACCTTGATGGCGCTGTAGGCATCGTTACATTGTCCCATATCCATTAGGCGTGGGAAGGGTCCTATGTTACCAAGCTCAAGATCGTTGAATCGATATTTGCCGCAGGCGAGTGTCAGCACGATGCTGTCAGACGGTGTCTGCTTTACAAATTCGGTGTAATAGTTGCGGCCTGCGCGAGCACCATCACATCCGGCAACAAGGAAGAAATGGCGGATTGCGCCAGATTTTACGGCATCGACTATCTCACCAGCAGAGGAAAGTATAGCGTTGCGTGCAAAGCCAGTCATCACGTTTGAACCACCATTGATTCCGGTAAAGTGCTGATCCTTAGAGAAGCCGCCAAGCTCAAGTGCCTTTTCGATGACAGGAGTGAAATCTTTGTGACCGTCTGTGGATGATGGAATAAATGGTGTATTCGGGAAGACAACGGCTCCGGTAGTGAAAACGCGGTCTGCATAGGAAGCCTTCGGTGGCATTAAGCAGTTTGTTGTAAATAGAATCGGTGCCGGAAGAGAAGCAAATTCCTTCTGCTGATTCTGCCATGCGGTACCGAAATTGCCCTTTAAGTGAGGGTACTTCTTAAGCTCTGGGTAAGCGTGAGCCGGAAGCATTTCGCCGTGGGTGTAGATGTTGATTCCCTTGTCCTTTGTCTGCTCAAGAAGCTGCTTGATATCCTCAAGATCGTGACCAGTTACAACAATAAATGGTCCTTTTTCAACAGTCAGGGAAACGGATACCGGTACCGGATCTCCGAAGGTCTCTGTGTTTGCACGGTCAAGAAGCTCCATGCAGGTCAGGTTAAAGCTGCCAACCTCCATAACAATTGGAAGCAGTTCGTTCATGCCCCAATCCTTGGACAGAGAGTCGAGTGCGGTTAAGAAAAACTGGTTTAAGGAAACATCGGTGTAGCCAAGCGTCATTGCATGGTATGCGTAAGCTGCCATACCGCGCACACCAAACAGAATCAGAGACTTTAAGGAACGAATGTCCTCGTTTGCATTCCAGATATTGTTCATATCATAATCAGAAACGATAGAAACATTGCAAGCGTCAGCTGTTTTTGCAGTAGCTGTGTGAATGCGTGCTGTCAGATCTTTGATAGAAGCATCATCAAAATTTACATTGGTGATGGTAGTAAAGAGTCCTTCTAAGATCAGATGATTGATTTCATCCACTAAAGATGCACTCAGATTGCGATTGGAATTTTTGTTTGAACAGGCAGCAGTGTTTGCGAGAGCGATCAGGGCTCCGGTTAACGTGTCCTGAAGCTTGGCTGTCATTGCAGATTTGCCACAGACACCTGCTCTGGTGCAGCCCGTGCATCCTGCGGTCTGTTCACACTGGAAGCAAAACATACTGCTTGTTGTGTTTATATTTGCTGCATTTGTATTTGTTATGTTTTGGCTCATATTTAAATCCTCCTAAAGTTTGTATTGGAATTTTTCTTTTCGCGATGGACAAAGTATAGTATAATAATCAAAGATTGTCGGTTGAAATTTCAACGAAAAAATAAAGTTTGCAAAAAGTTTGCAGAAGTTTTGATGAAATCTTGAGTGGAGGTGAATGGCGAATGAAAGATTTTCTTCCTATTATAAAAGCACGATCAGGGCTGTTTCGTGGCATTGAGGAGAAAGAACTGGAAAAGCTGTTCGGCTGCCTAGAGGCGAGAAAGCAGACCTATCGAAAAGAAGAATATATTTTAAGAGAGGGCGAACAAACAAAGGCGCTGGGTCTGGTGCTGTCTGGAAGTGTTCTTATTGTGCAGGAGGATGTCTGGGGCGGGCGAAATGTTCTTAGTGTGCTTGGACCTGGTCAATGCTTTGCGGAGGTGTTTGCCTGTGTGCCGGGCAGCGTACTAAACGTAAGCGTGGAGGCTAAGGAGGACACAACCATTCTATTTTTAAATGTCGGTCGAATACTTTCAATCTGTCCAGACGGATGCAGTTTTCATGCACAGTTAATTCAAAATCTGCTGATTGATATGGCACAGAAAAATCGAAAGCTCAGCGAGAAAATCACGCATATGGCAAAACGTTCCACAAGGGAAAAGCTGCTGTCATATTTGTCTGAGCAGGCTGTAAAAAATAAGTCTTCCGAATTTGAAATTCCCTATAATAGGCAGCAGTTAGCTGATTATCTTGGAGTGGATCGAAGTGGACTGTCGGTACAATTGTGCCGTCTGCGCGATGAGGGGATGCTGACTTTTCATAAAAATAAGATTCGGCTAATTTACAAGGACAGCACAGGTATGATATGATGAAGCAAGAGTCAAAAAGTCAATGGCGAAAGATGAATAATAATTAATGTCGTGGCTTTGTTGAAGCGAAAGGAGAATAAAACGAATATGAGATTTCCAGAGTTTTTAAAGAAAAATGGTACTATTGGATTTGTGGCACCGTCGTTTGGCTGCAATCGAGAGCCATATAAGACGTCATTTGAGCACGCACTTGAGAAATTCCATTCAATGGGTTATCAGACAACACTTGGTCCAAATTGCTTTGAGGGAAGTGGAATCGGAATAAGCAATACGCCAGAAAAATGTGCAGCAGAGTTAAATAAGATGTATTTGTCAGATGAGGCAGATGCGATAATTTCCTGTGGCGGCGGTGAGTTGATGTGCGAGATCTTGGATGATGTAGATTTTGATGCAATCAAGGCAGCAAAGCCAAAGTGGTATATGGGCTATTCGGATAATACAAACTTTACATTTTTGTTAACGACAATTTGTGATGTAGCATCTATTTATGGACCGTGTGCCGGAACATTTGGTATGGAACCGTGGGATGAATCAATTGAAGATTGCTTTTCACTTTTTACAGGAAAGAAGCTGACGATGCAGAGTTATCAGTTCTGGGAGAAGGAAGGACTGCGCGACGAGGAGCATCCGCTTGAGCCATACAATCTGACGGAACAGAGTCTGGTGAGAAGCTTTATGACAAAAAAAGACCAGGCAGGTGAGGTACAGGCATTTGAGACGGAAGGAACCATTGAATTTAAGGGCAGATTGATCGGCGGCTGTATGGACTGTCTTGTAAATTTAACGGGAACAAAGTTTGATCAGGTGAAGTCATTTAATGAGCGATACAAGGAGGATGGCATCATCTGGTATTTGGAAGCATGCGATTTGAATGTATTTGGTATTCGCCGTGCAATTTGGCAGATGATCCATGCCGGATGGTTTGAGCATGTTAAGGGCTTTTTGATTGGACGTCCGCTTCATTTTGGTGAGGAAATGATCGGCTTAGATCAGTATCATGCAGTGATTGATTTGCTAAAGGAATATCAGGTGCCAGTGCTGATGGATCTGGATATAGGTCATTTAGCACCGATGATGACGCTTATAAATGGAAGCGTTGCATCTGTGTGTGCAGAAAATGGAAAAGTAAAGATCAATATGGAGCTTGTCTGAGTCATTGACACAAGGCAGAACGTCATGATAAAATAAACAAAATTGCTGTTTGTGCAGCAGTAAAAAAGGAGGATGGGCTTTTGAAACGAGAATCTTTTAAATCGCGCCTTGGCTTTTTGCTTGTAAGTGCAGGATGCGCGATAGGAATCGGAAATGTCTGGCGTTTTCCGTATGTGACGGGACAAAATGGCGGTGGAATTTTCGTACTGTTTTACTTGATCTTTCTGGTGATAATGGGCTTGCCAGTTCTGACAATGGAGCTGGCAGTTGGTCGTGCCAGCAGAAAGAGTGCGGTGCTTGGCTATAAGGCACTAGAGAAAAAAGGCAGCAAGTGGCATATCCATGGATGGGTGGCAATATTTGGATGCTGTATGTTAATGATGTACTACACCACGGTATCTGGATGGATGGTTACATATTTCTTTAAGTTTTTGACAGGCAGCTTTAAGAGCGGAATGACAACTGAGGATACTGCGCAGGCATTTTCTAATTTGCTTGGAGATCCAAAGCAGATGGCATTTTGGATGATTTTAACGGTTGTAGTTGGTTTTCTTGTCTGCAGCAGAGGATTACAGAATGGACTGGAGAAGATCAGCAAGTTTATGATGACTGCACTTCTTTTGTTGATTGTTGTTCTTGCTGTGCATAGTCTGACATTGTCAAATGCAGCAGAGGGCGTGAAATTCTATCTTGTTCCAAATACAGAGGCTGTTGCAGCTGTAGGATTAAAAAATGTGATTACAGCAGCGATGAATCAGGCATTTTTTACGCTAAGTCTTGGCGTGGCAGCAATGGAAATTTTTGGAAGCTATATGGGAAAGGATCATACATTAGCAGGAGAAGGTGTACGAATTTGTGCACTTGATACATTTGTTGCAATTATGGCTGGCTTGATCATTTTCCCGGCATGTTTTAGCTATAACGTGGAAGTAAATGCAGGACCAAGTTTGATTTTCATTACATTGCCAAATGTTTTTATTAATATGTCAGGCGGACGCATTTGGGGAAGCTTGTTCTTCTTATTTATGACATTTGCAAGCTTTTCTACTGTGATTGCTGTATTTGAAAATATTATGTCATTCTGTATGGATATGTTTGGCTGGTCAAGAAATAAGGCTGCACTGATCAATTGTATCGTTATTTTGATTGCAAGTCTTCCGTGTGTGCTTGGCTATAATGTGTGGAGCAATTTGCATCTGATTGGTGGACGCGACGTGCTTGACAGTGAAGACTTTATTGTCAGCAATTTACTGCTTCCTATAGGTTCTTTAATTTACCTGCTGTTTTGTGTAACAAAGTGGGGCTGGGGATTTGAGAAATATTGTGAGGAAGCAAATACAGGAGATGGCATCAAAATTTCAAAGAAATTAAAGCCATATTTCCAGTTTATTCTTCCGATTTTGATTGTTTTTATTCTGATTCAGGGATTAATTTAAAACAGTTAAAATTTATAAAAATAGAAAAATAAGCAACACAAAGAAGCGTATCGGTTAAAGAAATTTGACTGGTACGCTTTTTTATTGAAAAAAATTATATCACTTTAATCACCCATCAGGAATGTGTGGCTGGCTGCCTTTATATAGAGCGTTTCGCAGCCAACCGACAGGATCATAGATGGCACCGTGTTCAGTTTCATTATTGTAAGCATCGATTACACCAATAATGGCATCAAAAGTTAAGCCAAGAAGCTCATTTTTCACAACCGCTTGAGGAATAGAGTCCTGTCCGATTTGAATATAGGCGCTTGGATCATTTAGCATATCATATAAAACAGAGAAAACAGTATCTAACACTTTTTGATCGTGTTCATTTTCAAGGAAATTTAGTCCGCCATACGGATTTTTAAAGCTGCAAATTAAATCATAGTTAAAATATTGATATAAATAGTCCATGGAATATTCTTCTGTATTTTTAGAAGATATAACTTCCCCTGAGTCAGATGTATCTGAAAGCGATGGCTGCTTTTGTGAATCAGCTTGTAAATTAGAAGCAGTCTGTTCTGTTGGATTTTGTATCGTATAACCGGCAGCTCGAAGCAATTCAGCCATTTCTTCAAGTTCCTGCTTTGAAATCTCTTCTGAAAGTTCATCAGATGTTTCTGATTTCCAAATATCAGGATCATCAGTAATAGTATAGGAGTTACTCATTCGTGCACCGTCAGCTGTGTAGCGTGGGTGTCTCGAAATAAAATTTTTTTCTTCTAATGATTTAAGTGCATATCGGACAGTGCGCTCAGACAAACCGATTTTTTTCGATAATTTAGGAATGGATGGAAATGCAGTTCCATCATACCGCATCAATGTGATCATGACCAATTTCTCTTTTGAATTTAATCCTTCATAATCCAAAAAATCATTGTGGATCATCGTGAATGGGCGGCAGTTTTTAATCTGTACTTTGTCGTTCATGGTTAAAGTAGTACATGATACTGGTTAGCCGATCTTCCCCCCAGTCATGATCTATCTCCTTTCCTAAATTTGTAATTTTTTTATTGGCTTGAGTATACCATAATGGTAGGAGAAAAACAATAGCTTATTTAAAGAGACTGCACATTTTGCAGTGACACATGCAAAATATGCAGCATACACTGCAAAATGTGCAGTACCCCATGCAAAATATGCAGTACCAAATAAAGTTATCCCCAAGTTATCCCCAGAGTTATCCCCAAAAAGGTGTTATGCAATGCAAAACGTGCAGTGACCACTGCAAAATGTGCAGTACCCAATGCAAAATACGCAGCACCACCTGCAAAATATGCAGTACCACCTGCAAAATACGCAGTACAAAACAAAGTTATCCCCAAGTTATCCCCAGAGTTATCCCCAAAAAGGTGTTATACACCTGCAAAATGTGCAGTACCCAATGCAAAATACGCAGCAGCCCATGCAAAATGTGCAGTACCCCATGTAAAATACGCAGTACCCCATGCAAAATACGCAGCACCACCTGCAAAATATGCAGCACCAAACAAAGTTATCCCCAAGTTATCCACAGAGTTATCCACAATGGATCTGTCACAGAAAAATGGACTTGAAAAATAAAAGTAAATGTTTTATACTCACATGAGTAATAAGATAAAATATTTTTTCGGAACAGCGAAGAAAAAGAAGGAAGGAGAGAAGTATGGCGACGCTAAAGGATGTGGCGAAGGCTTCCGGATTGACAGTAGGAACTGTTTCCAGAGTTTTGAATAATAGAGGCTATATAAGTGATAAAACAAGAGAGAAAGTGTATCAGGTGATGAAGGAATTGAATTACCAGCCAAATGAAATGGCACGTTCACTTTCAAAGCAGAAGAATAATACAATAGGAATTATTTTACCGCAGATTGAGCATCCTTATTTTGCAAAGGTTCTGGGACGTCTTGAAAAAGAGGCTTCTAAGCGTGGATATCGCACAACTGTATTTGTTTCTAAAAGTAAAAAAGAACGCGAGGAAGAATGCATTGAAATGTGCAAAAGTGCAAGAGTGTCAGGAGTAGTTTTGTGCAGCGGCTGCTTTGGTACAGAAAAATTTGTAGGGCTTGATTTCCCGTTGATTACGTTAGAGAGATCTATTGATCAGGCAACATCAGGTATTGAATGTGACAACTATCAGGGTGGTGTGCTTGCAACGGAGTTATTAATTGAAAAGGGATGTAAAAAGCTTATGTATATTGGCGGAAGAAGTGCCGGTGAAGGCATTGCTATGCCGGGAGATTATAGAGAAGTGGGCTTTAAAGATACATGTGAGAAGTATAAGGTAGAGCATCTTGTGATGGTGACAGACAAAGAACAGTTTGATACATTGGAGTATTATAGCTTTGTGAGAAATAAGATTGAAAAAAATCCAGATGTGGATGGTGTATTTACAAGTTCTGATATTATCGGTGCATATGTGCTTCAGGCTTGCCGCGACCTGTCAATTAGTGTTCCTCAGAATATGAAAATTGTCGGTTTTGATGATGTGAATATTGCCCAGTTTACGACACCTGGACTGACGACGATTCATCAGCCGGTAGAGCAGATGGCAGAGCAGGCAATTTCGGACATTGCGATGATAGATGCTGGCAAGGTGGTGCCTTCAAGAACTGTATTTCCGGTAACGCTTGTTGAGCGCGGAACGACTTGAGTTAACAGCTGCGAAGCAGTGATTAAGCCCTAAGGGGCTGTTTTGCGCATGATAGGCGCGAGCGAGCTGTTTCTTACCAATATAATCTAATATAGCAATTTTATACAAACATATCGAAAAAGAGTTATTACATAGTGAGTAGAGTACTTGCATGCATAACTCTTTTTTTGTGAATATTAGATATGTACACAAGTCGTCACAAGAAAGAATATCGCAAGCGGTTGCGATAAACAATTTAAAAAGTTTTTTGAAAAAATAGCGTAATTAACTTATTTTATTGAACATTAAATAAAATTCAAAAAAAACATAATTGATATAATGCACAAAACAAAAGAGGCATAATCGTATAATTTTAACAAAATATATTTTAATAAAAGAAAAATTATGATAACCGCTTGACATGTTAAAAGTGCAGTGCTAGAATGAAGACACAAACAAAGAAATGCCCACATACGAGATAGGGGCACAAAATAGGAGGAATAAAAAATGAGAAGAAAAGCAACACTCGCAATTACACTTGCGGCAGCAATGGCAGCAACAGCAGTTCCTGCAATTGCAGATGATAAGGTAAGCATTACCATTTTCAATTCCAAGATGGAGATTCAGAGCCAGTTTGAAGAGATGGCAGAAAAGTATGCTGAGGATAATGGAATTAATGTTGAGGTTTACTACACAAATGATACAGTATCAGCTCATCTGGCTACCAAGTATTCATCTGGAGATCCATATACATTAGCAATGGTAGATGCAAAGGATATCTACTCACTGGCAAAAGATCATGCAATTGATATGAGTGATCAGGAGTGGGTAAAGAATACTAACTATGCAATCGGAATTGATGATCAGATCAATGGTTTCCCTATGAGTGTTGAGGCTCGTGGACTGATTTACAATGCAGATGCGATCGAAGCAATTACTGGTGAAACATTTAACCCAGAAGATTACAAGACACTTGATTCCTTTAAGGAACTGATTGAGCAGTTAAAGGAAGGCGGTATGGAGACGCCTACTGGTATCATGAAGGAGGATTGGTCTTTAGGAGGTCACTTTCTGTCACAGGTATCAGAGGAGCAGCCGGATGTAGAGGAGTTTATTACAAAGCTTCATGAGGGTGAAGCAGATCTGATTAATAATGAGAAATTCAATTCTCTGATGGATTTCTTTGATGTAATGAAGGAGAACAACTACGCAAAGGATTCTGCAATCGCAGCTGAGCGTGAAGTAACTGAGATGATGTTAGCTGAGGGAGAAATCGCCTTTATGTACGGTGGTAACTGGGATTGGTCCGTAATCAACGCATATGATTACACTGAGAACATGGGTATGATGCCAATTCCGCAGAACACAGATGACGGCACTAACGAGAAGCTTGTAGGCGGCGGTTCTAAGTATTTTATGATTGATTCTTCTGATACTACAACAGATGAGCAGCGTCAGGCAGCACTAGATTTCTTAGAGTGGCTTGCAGATTCTGAAGAAGGTCAGAAGTTCATCACAGAAGACTGTGCACTTGTTCCTGCATTCACCAATAATGAGAATGAAGTAGCAGATCCTCTTGGAAAGTCTGTTAAGAAGTATGCAGATGAGGGTGCTATGATTGATAACTACAACTACATGCCAGATGATCACATCTCTCTGTGTGGTGCAATCTTCCAGAAGTATCTTGCAGGACAGATGGATCGTGCAGAGTTTGCAACTGAGATTGAGGATTACTGGAAGTCAACAGACGTTGTAGAGCACTGATAATATCAAACATTTGATAGATGATGCTTCCTTATAATATAATAGGAAGGAAGACATTACCCCTATAGAGGCTGTCCGCCGATGACAGGCAGCGGACAGTCTCATAATTTTCTTGATGATAAAACGAATACAGGGAAGGGGATCGTGATCATGGATAGAAACACGACAAAATATAAAGTAAAGCAGTACATAATGTTCGCTGGTATCTCCACTGTACTGTTTGCTGCAGTAGTAATTATTCCGTTTATCTACGGTTTATATTTGACCTTTACAAGCTGGGATGGTATTTCAAAGGATAAGCAGTTTGTCGGTTTTGCAAATTATATTGCAACGTTTAAAGATATTGCCTACTGGCAGGCACTTGGAAGAACAGTTATATATTCTGTTATTTCTGTTGTTCTGGTAAATGTGGTTGCATTTTTCCTGGCATATTTGCTGACTAGCGGTATTAAAGGACAGAACTTCTTCCGTGCGGGCTTCTTTATTCCAAACCTGATCGGTGGTATTGTTCTTGGTTATGTATGGAAGTTTGTTTTTAACAGAGCATTTGTATCAATTGGAAAGGCAGTTTCTATTGGTGCGCTTTCAAATTCTTGGCTGGCAACACCGAGCGGTGCAATGGCATGTTTGATTATTGTTTCTGTATGGCAGTATGCCGGTTACATGATGTTAATTTATGTTGCCGGATTTATGAGTGTACCGAAGAGCTTAAAGGAAGCTGCTCAGATTGATGGATGTACTAGTTTTCAGGCAACAGTTAATATTATCATCCCACTTATGAGAGCTTCATTTGTACAGTGCTTGTTCCTTACAATCACCAGATGCTTCATGGTATATGATGTAAACCTGTCTTTGACAAAGGGTGAGCCATTCAATTCTTCTGTAATGGCAGCAATGCATGTATATAATCAGGCATTTACTTATAAGAATTATGGCCTTGGACAGGCTGAGGCACTTGTACTGTTTATCGTCTGCGCAATCGTAGGTGTGACACAGGTTTATATTGGTAAGAAAGGGGAGGTGGCAGCATAATGGAAGAAAATAAAAAAGCGGCACAGAAAAAGAAAATTAGCCATGCCATTATAATGGTTGTTTTAATCCTCCTGTTTCTGATGTTTATCTTTCCGTTTATTCTCGTTATTATTAATGCATTTAAGACAAAGGGTGACATTATGTCTGACCCGATGGCACTAGTTGGTTCTCATGGATTTATTGTAACAAACTTCTCTGACGCGATGAAGAAGATGAATTTTACAACATCTTTTACCAACTCACTGATCATCACAGTTTCAGCAACAATTGGAACAATTCTTCTGTCTGCAATGACCGCATTTGTAATTGTAAGAAACAATTGGAAGGCATGTAAGCTTCTGTTTACATTAATGATTGCATCTATGGTAATTCCGTTCCAGGTTTTGATGATTCCGTTAGTATCATTATATGGTGGTATCTTCGGAGTTTTAAACAGCCGTGTGACCTTAATTCTTATGCATATCGGATTTTCACTTTCAATGGCAACATTCATGTTCCATGGAGCAATTCATACGAATATTCCGTTAGAGCTTGAGGAAGCGGCATTTTTGGATGGCTGCAGCAACTGGCAGACCTACTGGAAGATAGTATTTCCACTGTTAAAGCCAACGATTGCAACTGTAGCAATTATTGATGCAATGGCATTCTGGAACGATTATCTTCTTCCGAGCCTTGTACTTGGTCGTAAGGAGCTTTATACACTTCCAATTGCAACACAGGCATTCTATGGAACTTACTCTACGGATATGGGCCTGGTAATGGCTGCTCTGCTGTTAGCAATGCTGCCGATTCTGATTTTATATCTGTTTTTGCAGCGCTACATTGTTGAGGGCGTTACCTCCGGTGCAGTAAAGGGATAATTTAATGTTTATTTATAAGGGGTCCAAAATATAGTTTGTTTTGGGTCCCAATTTCTTTTTAACGATGAGAAAAGGAGATAAGTGAGAGCAATGAATGACATCAAGGAAAAAGACATAATAACAGGTGCTCAAACTGCAGTAAATAATATGGAAACAATATATAAGGAACGCTTTGAGCAAAAGAAGGATGAGCTTCATGATCTTTATATGCAATTATATGGAAATGATGCAATGTTTGCAGAGCTGTGCGAGCATTTGTACTCATTTTATAAGGAGAGAAGTGAGAAATTAAAGACGCTTGATAAAAAGCGTGAGGCTGATCCTAATTGGTACAGAAAAAATGATATGCTTGGCATGATGTTTTATATTGACAATTTTGCCGGCAACATGAAGGGTGTACAGGGAAAGCTGGATTATCTGGAGAAGAATAATGTTAATTATATTCATCTGATGCCGTTTCTTGATACACCAAAGGGACGCTCTGATGGAGGTTATGCAGTAGCTGATTTTAGAAAGGTTCAGGAAAATTTAGGTTCCATGGAAGACCTTGAGAATCTGACTAATGCCTGCCATGAGAAGGGAATCAGTGTGTGCATGGATTTTGTTATGAACCACACTTCAGAGGATCATGAATGGGCAAAGAAGGCACGTCAGGGAGATGGAGAATATATGAGCCGCTATTTCTTTTTTGATAATGCGGTTATTCCATCTGAATATGAAAAGACAGTTCCGCAGGTATTCCCGACGACTGCACCTGGCAACTTTACCTGGCTTCCGGAAATTGGTCACTATGTAATGACGACATTTTATCCTTATCAGTGGGATCTCAATTACAAAAATCCAAGAGTATTCAATGAAATGATGTATAATTTCCTCTATCTGGCAAATAAGGGAATTGATATCATTCGAATTGATGCAGTACCATATATATGGAAGGAACTCCATACGACCTGCCGAAATCTGCCGCAGGTACATACAATTGTGCGTATGATGAGACTGATCGGAGAACTTGTCTGCCCGGGCATTTTGCTTTTGGGTGAAGTAGTAATGGAGCCGGAAAAGGTTGTTCCATACTTTGGAACAGTAGAAAAGCCAGAGTGCCATATGCTGTATAATGTAACAACAATGGCTACCACATGGCATACTGTAGCAACAAGAGATGTCAGTCTGTTAAAGAAGCAGCTTGATATTGTAAATCGTCTTCCGAAGGATTATGTTTTCTTAAATTACCTGCGCTGTCATGATGATATTGGCTGGGGACTTGATTTTGCAACTTTGCAGCAGGAAGGCATTCAGGAGCGTGCGCATAAGCAGTATTTGAATGATTATTTTAGAGGCTATGCTGGTTACAGCAACAGCCGTGGTGTTCTTTATAATGAGGACCCTGTGACTGGTGATGCAAGATTTTGTGGAACGACTGCTTCTATGTGCGGTATTGAAAAAGCAAGCTATCAGCATGATAAAGAGGCACTTGAGAAGGCTATTCGAATGGACGTTATGCTTCATGCATATATGTTTATGCAGTCTGGAATTCCAGTGCTTTACAGTGGAGATGAAATTGGCCAGTTAAATGATTATGCTTATAGAGATGATCCTGATAAGGCACCAGATTCACGTTATGTTCACCGTGGTGCAATGAATTGGGAAGAGGCAGCAAAGAGCAGTGATCAAACGACTATTCCAGGTCAGATTTCTTCAAAGCTTAATCAGCTTGAGAAGCTTCGCAAATCTGAGAAGGCATTTATGAGCAATGCAGATACATGGACTGTTGAAACATGGGATAAGAGTATTCTTTGTATCGGACGCTATTATGATGGCGATAAGATATATGGATTATTTAACTTTAGTGAATTTGATAAGACGGCTTGGATCAATGAGAGAGATGGTCTGTACTGTGATCTTTTAACGGGAACGTTAATGGAGGCAGCTGGAGTTAATATTCCAGCATATGGCTATATGTGGCTGAAGAAAGTTCGATAAGAACAAAAAAGATAAGTAAAATCAAAATCAGATAAGAAAAAGCGTACCTTCCAGAATAAACTGGCGGATACGCTTTTTGATTGTTTAGAAACCAATTCCAACGGCGATAAGAATGGTTATGATTGCACCAATCATCAAAATACCGAGGAATTTCCACATGAATTTAATCCAGTTGGACCACTCAATCTTTGCAATTGCCAGAGAACCGATCAAACATCCAGAGGTTGGAACGATCAGGTTGGTGAATGCATCACCAAGCTGGAAGGCAAGAACGGAGGTCTGACGGGAAACACCAAGAAGATCAGCAAGCGGTGCCATGATTGGCATGGTGATTGCAGCTTGTCCAGAACCAGATACGACAAAGAAATTAAATACGGACTGGAAAAGATACATAAGTACAGCGGCAAATGCACCGGAAAGTCCTGAGAGTGCCTGAGAAATTCCGTACATGATTGTGTTGATAACAGTTGGTGTGGTTGGGTCGGAGCCGCCAAGAACCTGCATGATACCCTGTGCCATTGCGACAACAAGTGCTGCACCTATAAGATCCTTTGCGCCATCTTTAAATGAAGAAGCAATGTCGTTTAGCTTCATGTTATTTAAGTGGAAAACAACTCCTATAACACCAGAAATGATTCCCATGATGAAAAACTGAGTAGCGATTTCTGCCATATAGTAGCCCTTTACCATGACACCCCAGATAACCCAGATGACAGTAGCAGCAAGTGTCAGAAGTACTAAGATGTGTCCGATGCCAAAATCGTGTCCATCGTCAAGTCCTGTCTTTTCGTTCTGATCACGGAAATACTGATCGCTTTCATAAGCAACAGAGATAGTAGGTGTTTTCTTTACCTTGGATGCGTAGAACATAGTCATTCCACAGCCAAGTGCGGTGAAGACAACCCACATAACCATACGAAAACCGGCGCCAGAGAATACGTCAATTCCAGCAATTCCCTGAGCAACGCCGACAGAGAAGGGATTCATCCATGAGGAACCAAATCCAATCTGTGTAGCAACATAGGTGACAAGTACTGCAATTACGGTGTCGTATCCTACTGCAACAAACAGTGGACAGAGAATCATCGTAAATGGAAGTGCCTCCTCGCCCATTCCAAAGACAGCACCGCCTAATGAAAACAGTACAAACAGCACAGGAATTAACAGCTTTTCAGCTCCCTTTGCTTTGCGAATTAATCCAATTAATCCGGATTCGAGTGCACCAGTTTTGATCATGATTCCAAATGCACCGCCGACAACTAACAGGAATGCTATGATATCCATAGCGGAGCTGTTGACAATTCCGTTGTACATGTAGTTAAAGAAACCGGTTCCGCCGTCACCGCTGAATAATGAAATACCTTCGGTTACGACCTTTCCAGCATCATCTCTTAAATACTGAAAGCTTCCGTCTTTGATGACGGTACGTGTTTTTTCTACACCATTAATCATGTACGAAACGTCCTGTGTTTCGTAGTAACCCTTTGGAACAAGGAACGTTAAAATTGCAGCCAGAACAACTACAAAAAAGATAATGATGTAAGTGTCTGGTACGGTAAAGCCCTTGTTAAAAGATTTTAAACCTTCTCCTTTTTTGTGGCTCATAGTTGAGTCTCCCTTCTTTTGATGTAAATATGATATAAAAAGCAATCATATATAAATGAAATGCGCAAGGGATAGTTTACCATATCAAATGAAATAAAGGAACAAGAAAATGAGAAAAATCAAAAAAGAATTTAATAGATTGACTTTCCTCTTGCAATGACTTTGACAAGCTGCAAGTTCTTGTCTAGGATACAAAGATCAGCATCATATCCTTCCTGAACCCTTCCTTTTTTATTTAAGTGAAGGATGTCAGCAGGGTTGGAGGTGATTGTGGAGAGTGCGATTTCTAGCGGAATGTTTTCCATGGATACGCATTCTTTTACTTCCTTTAACAGGCAGCTGGACTGACCGACACCCATTCCCTGGAATTCACCTTTTTTATTGTAGATTGGCAGGCTTCCCTGTCCATCGGAGGAGATTGTGATACGGTTTGGGTTGACACCTGCATTTAGCATACGCTTGATTCCTTTGCATACGCGCACCTCATCGCAGATAGTCTCCCAGTAGTCGATATCCTCGTTTCCTGTAAAGTCAACGGCACCGCCCTTTAATGCATATTCGATGGCTTGGCAAAAAAGTGCCTCATTTCGATTTACATGAGTAGGAAGAAATTGTGATGCAGGAATTTCTGTCTCATCAATTACACGGTTGATTAACTCCATGCCTCGTGAGCCGTCACCGAGATGAACGTTAATGATTCCAGCTTTTCCAGAAAGTACTCCGCCTAGTCTTGTATCGGCTGCAACACGGGTAAATTCCTCAAAAGTTGGCTGGGAGGAGCGATGGTCTGAAATGGCGATTTCTCCTGTTCCAATGATTTCCTGAATCATCATAATATCCTTAGGGATGCTGTCGGTCAGCGTGCGAACAGGAACCTGATAACTTCCAGTGTAACAGTAAGCAGATATTCCCTGCTCGTTTAGCCCTTTTGTTTTGGCGACAAGTGCACACATATCACGTCCGATTCCATCAGTGCCAAGACAGCCAACAACAGTTGTCACACCAAATTTGGTGAGCCCTTCCATGGTGGCCTCAGGTGTACGATTGGCAAAACCACCTTCGCCGCCTCCTCCGAGTACATGAACATGACAGTCAATGAAACCAGGTGTGAGGATCAGATTTGTTCCATCAATTTGCTCAGACTCTGGAAAATATGAAGGAATTGACAGACTGCCTGGATCTGCAATTTTTACGATTTTATCGTGAATGATAAGCACATCCTTTTTTCCAAGATGATCTGGTGCGTAAACGTCAATATTTTGAATTAGTTTGATCATATTATTATAAACACCTTTCTAAAATTATTTTGGCGATCAAATTCGCTGCCAATAGTATACCACACAAAACAGGATGAGCAAACGAAAAAGTAGGTATGTTTTTATTGACAAGAAGAGAAAAAAAAACTATAATCGTTCAAAATAGAACTACATAAGGAGGGCATACATGTATTTTTGTGATGAGCATAGAGGAATTACACGTTATTATGAGATTCTGAAGTCATCCGTATGTGAAAAATATCAGCTTAGGCAGATGGAGTATGATATACTGATGTTTCTATATAATAATCCACAGCATAACACGGCAGCAGATATTGTCAGATACAGAAAGTCAACAAAATCTCACGTATCTATGTCACTTAAGGTGCTTGAGGAAAAAGGGCTGATTGAAAGAAGGATAGATAAAGACAATAAAAAACGTGTTGAAATTTATCTTTTGGATTCAGCAGATGATATAATAAAAGATGGCATACGCGTACAAAAGCAGTTTGCAAAAGATATGTTTAATGGGCTTACAGACGATGAAATTGCATTGTGTAAGCAGATCTTTAAAAAGATATGTAATAACGCGGAAGCGTGCATAAAAGCTGCAAATAAAAAAGTGCCTGCAGAAAAATAAGACTGCGGGCACTTTGTTTTTTAAGGAAGATATAAATTACTCAACATCCTGTAATGCTGCAAAATTTTCTTCACCGGTACGAACCTTTACAACGCGGTCTACGTTGTATACGAAGATCTTGCCGTCACCGATATGACCGGTGTAGAGTGTCTTCTTTGCAGCTGCGATTACTGTATCAACTGGGATGCTGCTGACAACTACTTCAACCTTAACTTTTGGAAGAAGAGTAGCATCAAGCTCAACACCACGGTACTTTTCGCCGGCACCCTTCTGAATGCCGCAGCCCATTACCTGAGTAACTGTCATTCCAGTTACACCTATGTCATTCATAGCCTTTCTAAGCTTATCATAACGAGAGAGCTTTGCAATGATGACAACCTTATAGATGCCGCTTGGTGAAACATCTGGAGCTTTAACGACCTTAACAGCGGCAGCCTTCTGTGCAGCAGAAGCGCGGTCATATTCTTCGACACCAAGGTTTGTATTTGCATTTTGCTCCATTGTCATTGTGTTGTCGATATCCATGATTGAGAATCCAGCATAAGCAGATGGAAGACCATGCTCAGTTGCATCAAGACCAATGATTTCTTCTTCCTCGGAAACACGAAGACCAAAGATTGCTTTGATAACAAGGAATGTAATCGTGATAGTAACAGCAGTGAAAGCTGCGGTACAAAGCATACCAAGAAGCTGTAAGCCAAGCTGTGAGAAGCCGCCGCCATAGAAAAGACCAGCTCCAGCGATCTGGTTTGCACCATATGTAACGCCATCACCATATCCTCTTGCAAAGGCCGGAGCACTCTTTGTGGCAAAAAGTCCAACTGCAATTGTACCCCAGATACCATTCATCATATGAACAGCTACGGCACCAACTGGATCATCAACGTGAATCTTATTATCACAGAACCATACACCAAATACAACAAGCAAACCAGAAACAGCACCTATCACGATAGAACCAAATGCATCTACAACGTCACAGCCGGCAGTTACAGCAACAAGGCCAGCTAAAGAAGCATTCAGACACATGGAAACATCAGGCTTTCCGTACTTTACCCATGTAAAGATCATACAAACTACAGTTGCGATAGATGGTGCAATTGTTGTAGTAACGAAAATGGATCCAAGCTCCTCAACGCTAGTTGCTGCGGCACCATTAAATCCATACCAGCCAAGCCAAAGAATGAAAACACCAAGACAGCCAAGTGGAAGATTGTGACCAGGGAAGGCATTTACCTTTGTGATTTTGCCGTTTGAATCCTTTACAAACTTTCCAATACGAGGTCCTAATATTGCTGCACCAATAAGTGCACAGATACCACCAACCATGTGAATACAGTTTGAACCGGCAAAATCATGGAAGCCGATCTGTGCAAGCCAGCCGCCGCCCCATGTCCAGTGTGCCTCAATCGGGTAGATCACAGCAGAGATTACTGCTGAGTAGACACAGTAGGAAAGGAATCTTGTTCTTTCAGCCATAGCACCAGATACGATGGTAGCAGTAGTTGCACAGAACACAAGGTTAAATACGAAATTGGACCAGTCAAAATTTGCATAATCTGTAAAAATGTCAAACCCCGGCTTTCCGATAAGACCAACAAGATCTTCTCCTAGAAACAGACCAAAACCGATCAGGATAAACATAACAGTACCAATACAAAAATCCATCAGATTCTTCATCAGGATATTTCCTGTATTTTTTGCTCTGGTAAAACCAGCCTCAACCATTGCAAAACCAGCCTGCATCCAGAATACGAGTGCAGCTCCAATTAAAAACCAGACACCAAAGACTTCACTTTGAACCGTACTTAAAATTTCTTCCATAGGACATTTCCTCCTTTTTTAACAGTACAAAGCCGCGCACACCGGGATCCTTCGGCGTGCACGGCTTTGTGCTGCGGATATGAGAAAAGGCGCTGACTTCCATACGAATGTGTCAGCGCCTTTGCTTGAAAATGATTATAGAAGTCGAAGCGCGATTTGTCAATCAGAAATTTTATAAAAAATTAACATTGTGAAAATCTTCTATACATGATGGGATTTTCGCGGTATACTGTAAGCATAAATACAAAAATGGCAGTTATTCACAGCATGCAAATTCGCATAGCTTTAAATAGCTGCAAAAAAAAGAAATGCTGACATGGAAAAGGATTGAAGTGTGTAGATATGGAAAAGAAAAGACAGCCAATTGGCGTATTTGATTCCGGTGCAGGCGGACTTAGTGTATTAAAGGAGCTAGTACGACTGATGCCAGAGGAAGATTTTATTTATTATGGGGACTCGTTCAATGCACCTTACGGCGTGAAGCCGCTTGAAGAAGTGCGCCAGCTTACATATGCATGTGCTGAGCATCTTTTAGAGCGCGGTGTAAAGGAAATTATTATTGCCTGCAATACGGCGACAAGTGCAGCATGCAAAATCATGCGCGGCATGTATCCAGATTTGCCGCTTGTAGGAATAGAGCCTGCCGTAAAGCCGGCAGCCCAAAATCACCGAGGAGAAAAGGTGGCTGTTATGGCAACTCCGCTGACACTTCATGAAGAAAAATTTAAACAGCTTGTGAAGCGTTATGAGAACTTGGCGACAATTATTTCTGTTCCGTGTCCGGATTTGGTGGAATATGTGGAGAAAGGAATTTTAGAAGGTCCTGAGCTGGAAGGATATTTAAAGGATGTATTAACACCTTGTTTACAGGAAGGTGTTAAGGCAGTAGTTCTTGGCTGTACACATTTTCCGCTTGTAAAGGCTGCGATTGGAAAGGTTGTTGGTGAATCAGTTCGCATTTACGATGGAGGAGAGGGAACAGCCAGACAGGCAAAATGTCTGCTGGCTGCGAAAAATCTCTGTACAGATCAAGAAAAAGGGCACATCTGCTTTGAGAGCAGTGCACCCGAAAAAGAAGCATATTATGAAGCGCTGTATCGAAAGGCAGCGCATATTGACAGCAGAGTGAAATTATAAGTATTAGAGCATTAGTCTTAGCAATTTTATAATACTGTATGAGGATCTCTCATCGCGGTAAATTACTTCACGCGCCTTGGCTGGATAGTCTGTGATAATGACATCCACCTGGGCGTTTTTCATGCGCTCTGCCTCTGCTCTTGTGTTGATGGTCCAGGCATAGACAGCCTTGCCTTGTGCATGGGCTTTTGCAACAGTTGTATTATTTACAAACATAGAACGCACACAGAAAAAGTCAATCATGTCATTTTTATAATAGTTGCCGATAGCTGTAGTAAGAATATAGCCGAGCGTAAGATCAGGATTTAACTCATTTACCTGACGAAGATACGCATAGTCAGCTGACTGGATAGAACACTGATATTCCATTTCATATTGTTCAATTAAGCCTACAACTTTTGCAGCAAGATCTGCACTGGCAGAATTTCTTTTTAATTCAATTAAAAGGTGCGCGCGTCCTTTTACAAGAGACATGACTTCTTCTAGTGTAGGTATATAGGTAAATTCATGGTCTTTTGAAAAATAATAGCTGATATCATATTGCTTTAATTCTTCATAGGTAACATCTGCAATGTTGATCTTTTTTCCAGCGATACGTTTAAGTGAAGAATCGTGACAAACTATAACCACACCGTCTTTTGTTTCCTGAACGTCAATCTCAACACCGTCAGAGAGGGAGGAGATTGCAAGATCAATGGCTTCAAGTGAGTTTTCAGGTGCTTCTGAAGAAAGTCCTCTGTGACAGTAAATCTGAACAGGGCTTAGCGGACGCTCAGCAAGAAGGGCACCGTTATAGATACCATAGTATAAAAAGCAAAAAACACCAACACCGGCAGCCACAAGACCACAGGCACGAAAGATACGGCGAAGCGGTGTGTCTGGCGCATAGCTAAGATGAAATTCCAAAATAACATCATTGCCGGAAAAACGGTAAAACAGATGTGTCATCATTGCTGCATTTAAGAAAACACCTATGCAGGTGACAAACCAGATGAGTGCGATGGAAAGCGTATTGTTAAAACTAAGAACCATTGCAACCTTTAAGTCGGCTGGCGCAAAAAAATTGACGACGACAACAATTATAATCTGACACAGCAAACGAAGAATAAACCAAAGGACAACGACGAGCAGATTTAAAAGAACTATGTCGCTTAGTACAGCACGAAGATTTTTCTTAACGAGAGGAACACTTGCTTTTTTTGCATTTCTTAGGCCGAAATCGCCAAGATACCAGTAGCAGGCACAGAAAAACTCACGAACTGCAAAAATTCCAATAAATATAAGAAAAGTGATGATCGGAATGCAGTAAATAAGTTTTGAAAAAAGCATCGGCAAAAAGGTGCTGTAAGGATTTATGCGAAAACATATTTCATAGAAAAAGAATAGGTTGATTAAAATCTGGTAGGCAAATAAAGGCAGAGCGACATACAGCTGTTTAAAGTGAAATCTTTGAAAGCCTTTTGCGCAGCCATGTAGAAAAATATCCTTCATGCGAAGCTTCTGTCTTGCCAAAGAAGCCTGAAAGCCGCCAAGAAGAATGCATGCATTAAGATAAGTCAGCATACATGCAGTCAAAAATAAAATCAGAAGCATTGCGATTGCCGGAGGTGTGATCAGAAAGCGTCCGATATTGGCGGAATTTAAAAAACTGTAGCCGTCGATTTTTAATGCAATACTTAAAAGAAGCTGAAAGAGTGAGTATTCAATAAGGGTGTAAAATATAGAGTAAATAATTTGAAGCGCGAGCATACTTTTTATATTTAAAAAGGCACCGCGCATAGCAATTTTTAAGCCGGCCAAGGCATTTTTTAAATGATAAAAAGAGTGTCGTGCGTGCTTTTTAGTGTGTTGTTCCATAGCTGTCAGTCCTGTCTGTAAGAGATATATTCTATAATAACATAGTTTTTCGCAAAATGCGATGTAAAATTACAAAAAACGAAAAATCAATGAGAGAAAATTTGGCAAAACCTTTACAAAAAACGCGATAATTGATATCATGAATAATAGTGCGAGGCACGGATCATATAGAAAAACGGAGAAAATTGTAATGCTTACAAGAGAAGATCACAAGACATATGAGCAGATTTTGCGCGAAGAACTGACACCAGCGTTTGGCTGTACAGAGCCGATTGCGCTGGCATACTGTGCCGCAAAGGCAAGAGAAGTATTAGGTCAGATGCCTACAGAAGTTATCATTGAGGCAAGCGGCAATATTATCAAAAATGTAAAGAGTGTTATCGTACCGAATACAGGTGGCATGAAGGGAATCCCGGCGGCAGCGGCAGCTGGAATCGTGGCAGGAGATTCAAAAGCATGTCTTGAGGTTATCGCAAAGGTAACACCAGAAGAACAAAAGGAAATCGCTGAGTATTTAAATAATGTTCCATTTAGCGTAAAGGCAATGAAGGATGGTGATAAGCTTGATATTCGCGTAACAGTAAAGGCCGAGGAAAATAGTGCAGTTGTGCGTGTATCAAAGCATCATACTGATATTGTGTATATTGCGCATAATGGCGAGGTTATGCTAAATGAGCAGGATGACTGTGAGTGCGCACAGAAACTGGCAGCAAATCAGGCAGCTGCAGCAGAGCAGCGTGCTGACAGAAGCCGCCTTAGCATTGAGGGAATTGTAGAGTATGCGAAGACTGCAGATCTAAGCACAGTAAGTGATTTGTTAAACAGACAGATTGAGTATAACTATAATATTGCACAGGCTGGTGTAAAAGAAAACTGGGGTGCAAATGTGGGAAGCGTTCTGCTTGATACATATGGTGAAGATGTGCGTACAAAAGCAAGAGCATATGCAGCAGCAGGCTCCGATGCACGTATGAGCGGCTGCGAGCTTCCTGTTGTAATCAATTCTGGAAGCGGAAACCAGGGAATTACCGTATCAGTTCCTGTTATCATTTACGCAAAGGAATATCATAAGAGTGATGAAGAGCTGCTTCGTGCACTTTTAGTATCAAATCTTATTGCAATTCACATCAAGACAGGAATTGGACCATTGTCTGCATTTTGCGGAGCAGTAAGTGCCGGATGTGCAGCAGGCTGTGCAATTGCATTTTTGCTTGGCGGCGGCATCGATGAGGTGGCTCACACACTTGTAAATTCTATTGCAATTACATCTGGTATTATCTGTGATGGTGCAAAGCCATCATGTGCAGCAAAGATTGCATCTTCTGTGGATGCTGGAATTTTAGGATATGAAATGTATCGCCATGGCCAGCAGTTCTATGGTGAGGATGGAATTGTAAGTAAGGGTGTTGAGAATACTATTCGTAATATCTGTCGAATTGGTGCGGAAGGAATGAATGGTACAGACGAAGAAATTATAAAGATCATGACACACTGCGATTAAATAGTAACTATTCAGAACCCCATTCGCAAAATCGCATCTTCGATGCTTCTATTTTGCTCATGTGGTTACCTCGCCATATAAAATTGCTATTCTGTCTGAATGCAAGCATTCACAGAAAGCAATTTTGCATGGCTCTGAATAGTTACAAAATATATTAAATTTTGAGATTGACGAATGAGCATAATAGGTTTATAGTAGCAGTATGCGTCGAACAGGTATCTCACTTCATGTGGTTTTGCGGTGGAAAATTTTTTTTAAGAAAACACTATGCTGATTTAAAGTGCTAACGACATAGAATGTTTTTATACCTGCAGCATGAGCACTCTTCATAAAGGTATTTTGGCATCAATAGGCAATGACATTAAGAAGAGCGGCTAAGTCATATTCATCAAAAGGAGAAAAGAAGTATGAGAAAGACGAGAAAAGCAGCAGCTGTCCTTACAGCAGTTGCAATGGCTGCCGTATCAGCAGCGCCGGTAATGGCAGACGAGATCAAGGATCTGTATGATTATGAGCTTCAGACAAGAGAAATTGAGACTTGGAACATTTTACAGTCTCAGCAGTCAACTGATATGAATGTACTGACTAATCTGTATGACGGTCTTGTAGAGGCAGATGAGTATGGAAAGCTGACACCGGCAATCGCAGAGAGTTGGGAGACTGAGGATAATGGTCTTACCTGGACGTTCCATTTAAGAAAAGGTGTAAAGTGGGTTGATCAGAATGGAAATGAGAAGGGTGAAGTTACTGCTCAGGATTTCTTAACTTCACTGGAGTGGGTATTAAACTTCCATAAGAATGATGCAGCAAATACTTCTATGCCGATGGAGATGATCGCTGGTGCAGAGGACTACTACAACATGACAAATGAGATGGATGCAGATGCAGCACTTGCACTGACTGCTGAGAGTCCGGAGTTTGCTGATACTGTTGGTATTAAGGCAGTCGATGATTACACCTTACAGTATACCTGTTTAAGTGAGAAGCCATACTTTGATACTGTAGCTGCTTATAACTGTCTGTATCCGATTTCACAGGGTATGCTTGATGAGATTGGCGTAGATGGATTTAAGGCTGCAACACCTGAGAATATCTGGTATAACGGCTGCTACACATGTACAGAGTACATCCAGCAGAATACAAAGACCTTGACAAAGAATCCACTGTACTGGGATACTGATGCAAAGCTGTTTGATTCTGTTACTATTAAGATGGTAGAGTCTGTTGATACTGCATATCAGCTGTATACTACTGGTGAGCTTGATCGCGTGGATCTGTCAGAGTCAAATTTGATGACAATCTATAACAACGAGTCTGATCCGTATCATGATCAGTTGGTAGAAAAGCGTCCGACCAAGAAGTCTAATCAGTTCCATTTTAATTATGACAAGCTTAATGATGATCAGACAGAGGATACAAACTGGAATACTGCAATTGCAAATGAAGCATTCCGTAAGTGCTGGTACTATGGTCTTGATCTGGGCAGCTGGTATAAGAGAACAAACGCTATCAATCCATATAAGTGCTACAACAACTCCTACACAATGCAGGGTCTGATCTATACTTCTGATGGTACAGAGTATACCGAGCTGGTTCAGGAAAAGTTAGGTCTGCCGTCATATGATGGAGAGACAATGACTCGTCTTGATTCAGCTAAGTTTGAGGAGTACAAGGCTCAGGCAATGGAAGAGCTTACTGCTGAGGGTGTTACTTTCCCAATACATGCAAGATATTTCGTAGCTAGTGGAAACCAGACTGCTCTTGACAGTGCAAATGTGTTAAAGCAGGCATTTGCTGATTCCTTTGGCGATGATTTTATCGTTCTTGATATTGATTCTTACGTATCCAGTCTTTCTAAAGAGGTTTACAACCTTAAGCGTCAGTCCTTTGCTATCGCTGGATGGGGTGCTGACTACGGTGATCCGCAGAACTATTTAGGTCAGGAGACAGATGACAGTGACAACGCTTACTATATGGTACAGCTTGGTCATGCAGTAGACAGTGAAAGCGATGAACTTAAAGATCTTTACAGCCAGTTTACTGAGCTTGTAAATAAGGCAGATGCTATCACAGATGATATGGATGCAAGATATGAGGCATATGCAGAGGCAGAGGCATTTATGCTTGATCATGCTCTGATTGTTCCGGCATATTTTGATATTTCTTGGGAGCTGACTCGTATCAACGATTATTCTAAGATCAATGCAATGTTTGGTATTCAGAATAACAAGTATAAGAATTGGGAAACTTCTACAGATGCTTATACCGCAGAAGATTATGCTGCTTTTTTAGAGACATGGAATGAAAATGCTTCTAAGTGATGCTCCCGCGCACGTTCTCACGAACGGGCGAGGCTTCTTGAGACATGGTGGAACGCCTCAAAGGACCTTCACGAGCCCTCTACACCCTGTTACGGGTTTACCTTTAAGCCGTCTTTTGGGCGGCTTTTTGTTTTGATTCCTCGATATACCTGGTCTTATCCCTGGCACTGCTTACTTTAAACAGTTCAAAATAGACAAGCTTCTGTTCCTGTCTGCGATGATGCAGCCATCGGTTCATGCCACTTTTTCTTCGTGGTCCGGCGTGCTTTTCTTTGTGTTTTACAAGGCAGAGTGCCTCTCTGGTGACCCGGATGACCGTCTTATTCGTGTAGGAGAAATCTTTTACTTCATCAAATGCATTCGGATAGATCTTGCGAATGATATTTCCTGCACCGTTGACATCTGCATTTAGAATCGTACCGTTCTTTGACTCGTATTGTCCGCGTGAGATTCGTTTCCCGGAAAACCGGTACGCTGCATCTTTTCCTTCTTTGTAGACAGGAAGGGGATCGTTGTCGATCAGACTTGCCCTGGAAGTAAATGATTCCTCAGTTTCAATGACAGGAATGCCTGCCTTTGCTGCAACGCATGTAAGGATCCAGAAAAATCTTGCATATGGAATGCTGACAAAGTGCTGGTTGTTGCCGGCACCAATGTTAATCCCCTGCTTCTGGTCTTTATTGTGTCCGCAGACAATGACCTCAACCTTATTTTTTAGACAGAAATCCACAATATAGTGGGCTGCCTTGTAAAAGAAATCTTCTATCTGACAGGCTCTGTTCTTTGAGATACGGTTCAGTCGGGCAGAGTTTTTCACGGATTTTGTGGAATCCAATCCTCTGGTCAGCTCAGACATCAAAACAGCGCGTTTGCGGTTAAAGTTCTGATTGATGGATTTTAACCAGTGTCCGTCCAGAATGAACGGAGCTTCCGGGAAATTCGTTAATGCGGTTAAAAAGTTGTCAAGTCCCGGATCCAGTCCAAGAATCCTTGTGGGATTTTTCGGTGCTTCCGGTGTTTTGACTGCATCCTGAAAGGTCACATAGATCATATATCCGCCATAGCAGGGCTTGACTTCTGTTCGGACATAAGAGCCTTCCGGCTTTCCAACACAGACCGGCACCAAACAGCGTGGAAAGGTGATATACATTTTTCCACGGATATCAGACCGCTTTGCAACCTGATTGGTAAAAGTAACGGTCGTGTACGGTGTCTTTATGTATCTCGGCTGCTTTGGCTGTGATTTAAACTTTTCCAGGTTTTGGCGATACGATGCCAGGGCTTCAAAATATGATTTCCAGTCCTTGAGAACCTTTCGAAGTACCTGCTGGTTTACCTGTGACGGCATGGCATAGTAGTCGGGATTCTTTGTATTCTTCATCACCGCATCCAATGTCTCGTAGGTGAGCATCCAGTGATCGGATGTTGGCATACTCGGATGGTTTTTCTGTTTGTTTTCTATGCGCTTTTGGATCTTTGTGCGGGCCGGGTCGTCTGCAGGCAGTTTCTGCAGCTGCTTCGTGAGTCGGTCAACATCTTTCAGAAGCTTTTCATTTGCCATCTCAATACCGATACGTACGGTCTCCAGAACCTCATTCTCGTTGGCGGTGCGTGTATCCGGAGCTTTTTTCAGTCCAGTACGCAGGTTACGAATGATAAAGTTTGCTGCGTTTCGCAAATTTTTTGCAAGGTGAGTCTGGCACTCGAAATACGATGCAGGCTTTGGCATCCGGTTTTTATCCACAAATATTGATATGGTATGCATACAGAACCCTCCTTTTTAAAAAACGTGAGAATATGGTTGACTACAGATATATTATACGATAAAATACATGTAAAATCAAGCTATACACAAAGTTTTAAATCATTTTAGCTATAAATGAGAGAGGTATTATTATGAAACGTATATCCGGAAATGCTGATGATATCAAAGACAAAAAAGACAGGGTAAAGAAAGATGGATACAACCGGGGGCAGCATTGTATCTATTGCCTTACCTATCATATGATTTTCGTCACGCATTATCGAAAACCGGTAATTAATGAAGAAATGAGTTCTGCCATGAAGGAGTTTTCAAATCATATGGCGGAGCAATTCCGCGGAAAAATCCTGTCAGCAGAGACAGACAGAGATCATATCCATCTGCTGGTATCACTGCCACCGAATACAAACGTATCCGTCTTTGTAAGAAGTATAAAGACTCAGTTGTCAAGAGAGATGCGTAAGCGATTCCCTGAACAGATCAAACAATACATCTATGGGGATGATACCTCATTCTGGAGCCGCAGCTACTTTATAGCCACTACCGGAAGCGTTTCTCTTGAAACATTAAAGCAGTACATTGAATCTCAGCGCTCGGAAGAACATCAGGCCAAAAGAGGTTCCAAATTCCAGAAAAAAAATCTGTTGGAATGATGTCTGGTTTGTATACAATCGGCGCATTCATCCCGCGTACGTTCTTGCGAACGGACAGGGTTTTCTGCGCTGAAACATTATAATATAATAATAAGTGATAAAAAATAAGCGAGCCGGATAATAAGATTAATCCGGCTCGCTAATTTTTTATTTATCAGAATCGTTTTTCTCAGACTTTTTTAAGCTGTTTGGCGGCTGTAGCGTGCTGTCTTCGGACAGCGGAATGCCGCGATGCTCCACACATGTAGAAAATACAATCTGGGTGCGGGTGCGTCCGAATTTCTGAATATAATTGACAAACTGGTCAAGCTCCTGCGTGGTATGGAAATAGGCTTCAATCAGCATAGAGTAATCGCCGGTGACGCAGCTACATTCAACTACGTTAGTGCAAGATTCGATGTAAGGATAGAAGGCTGGTTTTTGATCTGGTTCTACCTCAAGGTTTATGAATGCTTTTACAAGATAGCCGATAGCAGTTACATTTATCATAGCCTGGTAGCCAGCTAAGACACCAGATTTTTCAAGACGCTCGATGCGGGCGCATACGGCCGGTGATGACAAAGAGACACGGCTGGCAATCTCTTTAACCGGTAAACGTGCATTATGCTGCAGAATATCAACGATGCAGCGATCAATATGATCCATAACAAACCCCTCACTTTGCTGTGTAATAACAGTAACAGAATATTTATTAACATTGATTCATCATAACAGATAACTTTTGGATTGTAAACAGAAGAAACGAAAGTTTTTTAAGAAAAAATGCTTTTTTTTATGGGGGTAACCTCATAAAATAAACAAAAAAGGCATTTTTTGTGAAAAAAGGTAAGTCTTTCTTATAAAAAATCAAGATAAATGATTGACAGAAGCATTGATTTGGTTTATAGTAACGGTATGCTTCAAGCAGGACATGACTAGACGAGAGTAGATGGGCACAATTAGGATCATGGAAAAGTGTACCATCTTTTTTTCAAATCATTCTTTGCTGACACAAGTAAGCAACAGGCAGTATTTTTTATGTCGTTCGTAGGGAGGACACATTCTGCAAAAATGCTCCATTGCTTTAAAGTGACACACATGAAAATCGTCTTATAATTTGATTTCTGCAGAGCAGGCGCTCTTCGTATAGGTATTATGACATCTACGGGGAAATGACAATTAAGAAGAGACTAAGTCATATCATCAAAAAGGAGGATGACACATGAGAAAGACAAGAAAGGCAGCAGCTGTCCTTACAGCAGTCGCAATGGCAGCAGTATCCGCAGTACCGGCAATGGCAGATGAGATTAAGGATCTGTATGATTACGAGCTTCAGGCAAGAGAGATTGAGACTTGGAACATTTTGTATTCTCAGCAGGCAACTGATCTTCAGGTACTGACCAATTTGTATGATGGTTTGCTTGAATCAGATGAGTATGGTAAGCTGGCACCGGCAGTCGCAGAGAGCTGGGAAACAGAGGACAACGGTATTACTTGGACATTCCATTTAAGACAGGGTGTTAAGTGGGTTGATCAGAACGGAAATGAGAAGGGTGAGGTTACTGCACAGGACTTCTTAACCGGACTTGAGTGGGTATTAAACTTCCACAAGAATGATGCAACTAACACTTCCATGCCTATGGAGATGATCGTTGGTGCAGAGGATTACTACAACATGACAAGTGAGCTTGATGCAGATGCAGGTCTTGCACTGACAGCTGAAAGCCCAGAGTTTGCTGATACTGTTGGCATCAAGGCAATTGATGATTATACATTACAGTATACATGTGTAAGTGAGAAGCCATATTTTGATACTGTAGCTACCTATAACTGTCTGTATCCAATTTCTCAGGCAATGATCGATGAGATCGGCATTGATGGTTTTAAGGCTGCAACACCAGAGAATATCTGGTACAATGGTGCTTATACCTGTACTGAGTACATCCAGCAGAATACAAAGACTTTGACAAAGAACCCACTGTACTGGGATACCGAGGCAAAGCTGTTTGATTCTGTTACTGTTAAGATGGTAGAGTCTGTTGATACTGCATATCAGCTGTATACTACTGGTGAGCTTGATCATGTAGATCTGTCAGAGTCTAACCTGACCACTATCTACAACAATGAGTCTGATCCGCTTCATGATCAGTTAGTTGAGAAGCGTCCAACAAAGTTCTCTTATCAGTTCCACTTTAACTATGATAAGCATAACGACGATCAGTCCGAGGATACAAATTGGAATACCGCTATTGCAAACGAAGCATTCCGTAAGTGCTGGTACTATGGTCTTGATCTTGGAAGCTACTACAAGAGAACAAATGCAATTAATCCATACAAGTGCTACAACAATGCATACACAATGCAGGGTCTTGTTTACCTGTCTGATGGTACCGAGTACACCAGTCTTGTTCAGGAAAAGTTAGGTCTTCCGGCATATGATGGTGAGACAATGACTCGTCTTGATTCTGAGAAGTTTGAAGAGTACAAGGCACAGGCAATGGAGGAGTTAACAGCAGCAGGCGTTACCTTCCCAGTACATGCAAGATATTTCATAGCTGGTGGAAATCAGACTGCTCTTGACAGCGCAAATGTGTTAAAGCAGGCATTCTCCGATTCCTTTGGTGATGACTTCATCGTTCTTGATATTGATTCTTATGTATCCAGCCTTTCTAAGGAAGTTCGTGATCCAAGACGTCAGTCCTTCGTTATCAACGGATGGGGCGCTGACTATGGTGATCCGCAGAACTACTTAGGACAGGAAACAAATGACGGCGATAACGCATATTACATGGTAGCTTATGGTCATGCAGTAGATAACGAGAGCGAGGAGCTGAATGCACTGTATGATGAGTTTACTGAGTTAGTAAATAAGGCTGATGCCATCACAGATGATCTTGATGCAAGATATGAGGCTTATGCAGATGCAGAGGCATTCTTGATTGAGCATGCACTGACCCTTCCGTCAAACTTTGATATCGGTTGGGAGCTGACTCATATAAATGATTACAACAAGCAGAACGCTATGTTTGGTATTCAGAATCAGAAGTATAAGAATTGGGAGACTTCTACAGACGCCTATACTGCAGAAGACTACGCTGGATTCCAGGAAACCTGGAACGCAGGTTCTGCTGAATAATATATGGCAAAATACACCGTAAAGAGATTGTTACAGTCTCTTGTAACAATCCTCATTGTGGTGACTATCGTATTCCTGCTGCTTAGAATGCTGCCTACGGATTATTATTTTACCGAGGACCAGCTAATGAAGCTGACCGATCAGCAAAAGCACGATCAGCTTAAAGCAGCAGGTTTATTAGATAGTACCTTTACACAGCTGACACGCTATTATGGGCAGTTGTTGAGACTTGACTTTGGTACGTCTCGACGAATTCAAAGCGGTGTCTCTGTTGTAAAGGTAATTGGCGGAAAGTTTGCAATGTCGATGCAGTTAGGACTGATCTCTTTTGCAATCTCTCTGGTAATTGGTGTTGTTATGGGTGTGCTTCAGGCACGTTTTAAGGACGGTATCATCGACGGTATTGGAACAATTTACACGATATTGGTAAATGCAGTTCCGCCGCTTGTTGCTTATTCACTTGTTCTTGTATTTGGTTCCCATGTGTTAAAGCTTCCTTCCATGTATTCAACGAGAAATCCAGGACCGTCTATGATTCTGCCGGTTGCATGTCTTTCTCTTTCGTCAATTGCAGGCTATGCACTGTGGACAAGACGTTACATGGTAGATGAGTTAAATAAGGATTATATTAAGCTGGCGCGTGTGAAGGGTCTTTCATCAAAGCGCATCATGGTTACTCATGTGCTTAGAAATGCATTCGTTCCGCTTGCACAGTATATTCCTTATTCTATTTTGCTTACAGTCGGTGGTTCTCTTCTGGTAGAGCGTTTCTTCTCTGTTCCAGGTATGGGTTCTCTTCTTACTGACGCAATCAACCGTTATGACACAAATGTTGTTCAGACGCTTGTTATTTTATACGCTGCACTTGGTATCATCGGCGTATTTTTGGGTGATGTTTTGATGATGATCATTGACCCACGTATTACATTGACCGGAAAGGGAGGTACAAGATAATGGCAGTCAATTCAAATGATGACGCACGCTTTAAGGTTGTCGAGTACTCCCCTGAAAAGGCCGAGATGATCGGATATTCCAATTATTCTTATTGGAAATCTGTATTTCACAATTTCTTAAAGAAAAAGAGTGCAGTTGCGCTTTTAATCGTGTTTGTTGCACTTGTTGTATTTTCCTTCGTTGCACTTGTAATCGGAAAATACGATTATCGTAATCTTGTCACAGATAGTTCAAAGGGTTTTATCCTTCCAAACTCAGAGTTCTGGTTTGGTACTGATAACTTAGGACGTGACTACTGGAGCCAGGTATGGTATGCGACACAGACATCCATTAAGCTTGCCTGTATCGTTGCAATCGGTGAGTGTGTGCTTGGTGTTACGATTGGTCTTCTTTGGGGATATGTTCGCCAGTTAGACCGTTTCTTTACAGAGCTGTACAATGTAATTGATAATATTCCGCAGATCATTTACATGACACTGATTGCATTAATGGTCGGTAAGAGCTTTACCATCATGGCAGTTTCTTTGATTGCATTTGGCTGGCTTGGAATGGCAAGAAACATCCGTAACCTTGTTATGATGTATCGTGACCGCGAGTATAACTTAGCATCAAGATGTTTAGGTACTCCGACTTACCGTATTCTTCTTAAGAACATTTTACCGTACCTGATTAGTGTTATTATCTTAAGAGTGGCACTTTCAATTCCGAGAACAATCAGTATGGAGACTACGCTTTCCTATCTTGGCCTTGGTCTTGATATTAACACACCTACACTTGGAATCCTTCTTCGTAATGCAAGAAGCTATTTCCTGAATTATCCATATTTGCTGGTATTCCCGGCAGTTATTGTATCTGTTGTTACGATCACATTCTATCTGGTTGGTAACGCATTTTCCGATGCGGCTGATCCGAGAAATCACGTTTAAGGGGGGAGAACAATGGAAAAGAAACCAATATTATCCGCCAAAGACGTTGAAATTACGTTTAGCCTTCGCGGAAACAAATTAAATGCGATCCGTAAGTGTTCTCTTGATCTGTATGATGGAGAGACACTTGCAATCGTAGGAGAGTCAGGTTCAGGAAAAAGTGTATTTACAAAGACTTTTGTTGGTATGCTTGATGGAAACGGAAGTATTACCGGCGGAAGCATTATGTACGATGGCAAGGATCTGGCAAAGTTTAAGAAGGAAAAGGAGTGGATGACTATTCGTGGTAAGAAAATCGCGATGGTTATGCAGGATCCTATGACTTCCTTAAATCCATTGAAAAAGGTTGGAAAGCAGATTCAGGAGTGTATCGAGCTTCATCAGGGTCTTAAGGGAGCAGTTGCAAAGAAGGCAACTCTTCAGATTCTTGAGAAGGTAGGTATTCCGTATCCTGAAATGCGCTATAACCAGTATCCGCATGAGTTTTCAGGCGGTATGAGACAGCGTGTTGTTATTGCTATTGCGGTTGCATGCCGGCCGCAGATTTTAATCTGCGATGAGCCTACCACCGCACTGGACGTAACGATTCAGGCTCAGATTTTGGAGCTAATCAGAAATCTGCAGGCAGAGTATCATATGTCTGTTATTTATATCACACACGATCTTGGTGTTGTGGCAAACGTGGCTGACCGTGTTGCAGTTATGTATGCAGGACAGATCGTGGAGGTAGGCAAGGTAGATGAGATTTTCTACGATGCAAGACATCCTTATACTTGGGCACTTCTTTCTGCACTTCCGCAGCTTGGCGTGAAGGGTGAGGCACTGCCAACGATCGACGGTACACCGCCGAATCTGTTTAACAAGATTAAGGGTGATGCATTTGCACCTCGAAACAGACAGGCACTGGCTATTGATTTTGAGGAAGAGCCTCCATATTTTGAAGTTTCAGAGACGCACAAGGCAAAGACTTGGTATCTGGACCCGCGTGCACCGAAGATAGAACCGCCGAAGTCTGTGCAGCAGCTCAGACAGAAAATGAGAGCGCATAAGTAAAAGAGGTATGAGTATGGCTGAGAGAGAAAAGCTGATTGAGGTCAAAGACCTGCAGATTAGTTTCGGAAAAGGACGAAAAAAGTTTGTAGCAGTTGACCATGTGAATTTTGATATTTATAAGGGAGAGACATTCTCCCTGGTAGGTGAGTCTGGTTCCGGAAAGACTACCATCGGCCGCGCTATTACCCGTATCAATCCTACTTCGGCCGGAGAGATCTACTTTAAGGGCAAGAAGATCAATGGAAAGATTTCAAAGGAGCTTGACCGCGAGGTTATTAAGAGTTGCCAGATGATTTTCCAGGATCCTATGGCATCCTTAAATGAGCGTGCAAAGGTTGATTACATTGTTTCTGAGGGTCTGTTAAACTTCCATATGTATAAGGATGAGGCAGATCGCGAGGCGAAGGTACAGAAGGCACTTCGAGAGGTTGGTCTTCTTCCGGAGTTTGCATCTCGTTTCCCACACGAGTTCTCTGGTGGACAAAGACAGCGTATCGGTATTGCAAGAGCCTTGATTATGGAGCCAGAGTTTGTTGTGGCTGATGAGCCGATTTCAGCGCTTGATGTTTCTATTCGTGCACAGGTATTGAATTTGTTAAACCAGTTAAAGGCATCAAGAGGACTGACATATCTGTTTATTGCACATGACCTTTCTGTAGTACGTTTTATTTCAGACCGTATTGCTGTTATCTATAAAGGCCGTATTGTGGAGCTGGCAGAGGCAGAGGAATTATTCCATCATCCACTGCATCCTTATACAAAGGCACTGCTTTCAGCAGTTCCGATTCCGGATCCAGAAATCGAGAAGAAGAAAAAGCTTTTGATTTATGATCCAACGCTTCATGATTACACAATCTCTAAGCCACAGTGGGTAGAGATTACTGAAGGTCATTTTGTATATGGTAATGAGCCGGAGCTTGAGAAATATCGTGCTGAGATTGAAGCAATCAATGCAGCAGAGAGAGCATAAAGAAGAGGCGAGAGAAGAGCATGAGATGGTTGAAAAAACAGTATCACCGCTATATGATTCGCCCCATTGTAACAAAAACGATCACCAGAACCCTAATCGGTCTGGTGATCGTCTTGCTATGGGATAAATACGTGAATGTAGAGCGGATTGGAGTTTCAAGGCTTGGCTTTGGACTGGGTGCAGTTGGAATTATTTTAATGGCTGGTGCATGGTTTTCCTATCTGCATTTGGATGGATTAACACCTATTGATACAGCGAAAAAGAAATTTGGTGTGAAAAATAAAAAGAAAAAAACAAAGCAAAGCATGGGCGGCGATATTGCAGACTACCTTGATGAGGAAATTGTGCCGTATGAGGAGCTGGATGAATCTGAAAAGGCAGCATGTCAGATGGCAGCTTTTTTGATTTCTGGAATGATCCTTGTGATCGCCGGGATTGTGATCCCACTCTTTTAAGAGCTCACAAAAAGCAGGGCACATGCCTTGCTTTTTTTCGTAAATAAGGGTATGATTGTAGAACAAAGATATCAGAGAAAGGATGGGATTCTATGGCAAAATCAAAAAAAGGAAAAACAGTCATTGCAGGAGTGGCAGCGGTAAGTGCAGCCAGTATTTTGACCGTGAGAGGTATTTTCCACAAGGTATTCGCCAGACAGGAGAAGGAGGATGACGCAATCAGTCTGCGCTATAAGGACATGAGCGGAATGGTAAGAAAAAAAATTACAATTGTCTCTGGTTCCACTCATCTGACAGGATATTTATATGGAGAAGCATCTGCCAAAGGTCTCGTTGTTGTGTGCCATGGAATTGCAGGCGGCGGAGAAGATAACTTAAGCATGGTTAAATATATGCTGGATGATGGTTATCAGGTTTTTACATTTGATTATACGGGCGTGTATGAAAGTGAAGGAGCTTCATCTGTGGGCTTCTATCAGGCTGTGAAGGATTTGAATGCAGTTTTGGGTTATATTGAGGCGTCTGCATCACTAAAGAATCTTCCAGTATTTTTATATGGTCATAGCTGGGGTGGTTATACAGCTGCGGCAGTGCTGAATTTTAAGCATAATATTGCAGGTGTTATTACAATTTCAGGTTTTTCTAGTCCAATGGCAATTACGAAAGAGGCGGCAGGACGCATCATTCCAACATTGTTGGTAGATTTATTGCTTCCGTTTGCTGCACTTTATCAGCGTATTATTTTTGGTAAGAATTATAATTTGTCTGCAATTGATGGCATCAATAGCTGTGACGTGCCGGTTCTTGTTATGCATGGCAAAGAGGATGAAGTGATTAGCTATGAGGGATCTTCTATTATCGCGCAGCGAAGCCATATTACAAATCCAAATGTTGAGTACTATACTGAGACACGTCCGGGAAAGAGCAATCACATGGGAATTTTCTTCACAAAGGGCGGAACAGCTTATTATCTAGCCAAGAAGGAAGAATTAAAGATGCTTCACGATTTGTATTATAACCGTGTTCCAGAAAAGGTGCTTTCAAAATGGTTTGCTCGCCTTGATAAAAAGCAGGCAAATGATCTGGATCCACTGTTTGTAAAGACAGTGCTAGATTTCCTTGATAAGAACTGCAAGTAAGCCATGGTGACAGGGACGGTGGCTCAAAATGTGTCCCTCTGGCAAGTTGACTAAGAAAGCTAAAGAAAATCAGCCCTAGCCTTGACAGGTTTTTTTAGGTCATATATAATATATATGATACTGATTTATCAGGTTCTAAATAAAACCTAATGGAACATGAGAAGAAAATAGGAGGAATGAATATGAGAAAGGTAGCATTATCTTTGATGCTGGCTGCTTCTATGGCTGCAACTACACTTGGCAGCACTGCAGTTTTTGCATCAGACGCAACCACAACGGAGTCTGAGAGCTATACCTATCGCTATGCGTTAGCCGATTTCCCAACAAACTGGAGTCTGCATGACAATCAGACCCAGACCGATTCTGAGCTGATGCAGTATCTGGAGGCTGGTTTCTACAGCTTCGATTTCAATGAGGATAGGGATGGTTATCAGATGGTTCCGCTTGTTGCAACAGGCGATCCAGAGGATGTAACTGCTGAGTATAAGGATCAGTATGGTTTAGACGGTGATGAGTCATTGGCATGGAAGATTACCATTCGTGATGATTTAAAGTGGGATGACGGTACACCGATCGTTGCTTCTGATTTTGTAAAGTCCGCAGAACTTCTGTTAAACCCGAAGGCACAGCATCATCGCGCAGATATGCTTTACTCTGGAAATCTTGTATTAAAGAATGCAAAGAATTTCCTTTATGCAGGACAGCATGCATATGCTGAGACTTTTATCTCTTCTGAGATGGGTGAGGATGAGTACGTAGATCCATCTGCATTCGAGAAGAATGAGAACGGCGTTTACGTTGTAGACGGACATGACTTAGCAGTTAGCTTAAATGACTGTGCAACCTGGGGTTCTGACGGATTGTCTGATTACTATGCATTAGACGATTATAAGTCTGCATTTATGAAAGACGACGTTGATCTGTATGAGACTGTTTTGGCAGCAAATGCAAATGATGACGGATATGTTCCGGTAACTGATGAGGTTGTTGAGGCATTACAGCACATCGTAGCAGTTCTTCACGGCTGCACCGATGTTGAGGATTATGCAGCACAGGCTGGCGACTATGCATACAAAGAGTGGGAAGAGATGATCTATCAGGGTACCGAGTATCCAGAGATGTCAATCGACGAAGTTGGTATCTTTGCTCCATCCGATACTGAACTCGTTTTAGTCCTTGAAAAGCCATTAAAGGGCTTCTACTTAAAGTATTCACTGACAGATTCCTGGTTAGTAAAGGAAGATCTGTATAAGAGCTGCGAGTCTGAGAGCAACGGTGTTTACAACAATACTTATGGTACCTCTGCAGAGACAACTGCTTCCTTTGGACCTTACAAGCTGACATCTTATCAGGCTGATAAGGAGTACGTTCTTGATAAGAACGAGTACTACTTTGGCAATGTAGACGGTCAGTATCAGACTACAAACATCGTTGTTAGCTGCGTAAAAGAGCCATCAACAAGACTTGAGATGTTCTTAAGCGGTGAGCTTGACAGCTATGGCTTGACAAAGGATGATATCGAAACCTACGGTTCTAGCGATTACGCATACTATACCGTTGGTGAGAGTACCTTCTTCATGGCAATGAATCCAGGTGTAGAGGGACTTGAGGCAGCACAGAAGGCTGCTGGCGATAACATCAACAAGACAATCCTTAGCTTAAAGTCCTTCCGTGAGGCACTTTGCTATGCACTTGACCGTGATGCATTCAATGCAGCAGTTAACCCATTAAGCTCTGCTGCATTTGGTCTTTACTCAAACAGCATTATCTCTGATCCGGAAGAGGGTATTGCTTACCGTGATACTGAGGAAGCAAAGAATGTTTTAGCAAACTTCTGGGGTCTTTCTGATGATATCGGTGAGGGATTGATGTACGAAACTGTTGATGAGGCAGTAGACAGCATCACAGGCTACAACTTAGAGATGGCTCAGGAGAGATTCAACGAGGCATATGATGAGGCAATCGCAGCTGGTCTTATGGATGAGGATGATGTGGTTGAGATCAAGATTGGTCTTCCAAACAGCGAGAGCACCTTCTACAACAAGGGTAACGAGTTCCTTGTAAACTGCTACACTGAGGCAGTAAAGGGAACTTCTCTTGAGGGCAAGTTAACCTTTAGCGTAGATGATACACTTGGAAATGGCTTTAGTGATGCACTTAGAAGCCAGCAGGTAGATCTTCTGTTTGGTGTAGGCTGGACAGGTGCTGCACTTGATCCGTACAGCTTAATGGAAGCTTATACATCAAGCGAGTATCAGTATGACCCGTCATGGGATACAAAGTCTGCTGATATAGATATCACATTGGCAGATGGCGTTACCTACACGGCAACTGCATGGGATTGGACTCAGGCTATGCTTGGTGAAGTTATTACCATTAAGGCTGAGGATGGTACCACAAAAGAGTTCTCTGCTGGTTCTGCAGATGACAACAGCGAAGATCGTTTTGAGGTATTAGTTGGACTGGAGAATGCAGTTCTTGGAAATTATGACCTGATTCCAATGTTCGATGACTGTACAGCTGCATTAAAGAGTATGAAGATTCAGTTTGCTACAGATGAGTATTACTACAGCATCGGCCGCGGTGGTGTTCAGTACATGACATACGACTACAGCGATGCTGAGTGGGATGCATTTGTATCTGAGCAGGGTGGAAAACTCAATTACAACTAATGAAGTATCAAAATCGAGAAATCGAATAATAAGAAGTGATTATGTTGCGAAAAAGAGCAACACTTCGACGGGAAAGGGGGCGGCTTGCCGCCCCCTTCCTGTCAGTTTTTTGAAAAAATTTTAAAAGCGTAAAACCGTAAAATTAAACATGAAAACAAACGGAGGACAACGATGGTTAAGTACGTACTAAAGCGTATCGCGCTGATGTTTTTTGTCTTCTTCACAATTCTGACAGTATGCTTTGTACTTGTAAAGCTGCTGCCGCTTTTGGATGCCAAGCAGTTTGGCAAGGACATGAATCTGATTCAGCAGCGAAGAGAAGCGTTAGGCTATAACAAGCCGATTCTGATACAGTATCTGATTTTCTTAAAACGAAGCGTATTAGGTGGAGACTGGGGAATCAGTGAGGCGCTGTACCGCAGCCAGGATGTATGGAAGGTATTCACTTCCAAACTTCCAGCAACCATGATGGTAAACATCTATTCCATGATTTTTGCAATTCCGAGCGGACTGCTGCTTGGTATTTTTGCTGCATTAAAGAAAAACAAGTGGCAGGATTATCTTATCTCTACACTTGTCATGGTATTTATTTCCGTTCCGTCTTATGTATATGCACTGTTAATCCAGTATTTGCTTTGCTATAAGCTTAAGTTGTTCCCACTGCAGATGAACAGTGGAACGAACTATTTTTCACTGTCTATGTTCCGCTCAGTCATGCCGGCTGTGCTGGCACTGGCATTTGGAAGTATTGCCAGTCTGGCCAGATATGTGCGCGCCGAGCTTTCTGAGGTATTGACAAGTGATTTTATGTTGCTTGCAAGAACAAAAGGTTTGACTCGCTCACAGGCAACGATTCGCCATGCAATGAGAAATTCCATGGTTCCGGTATTCCCAATGATTTTGGGAGAGTTTGTCGGTATCTTAGGCGGATCTCTGATTATTGAGACGATCTTTGGTGTACCTGGTGTCGGCCAGCTGTATTTAAATTCTATTACAGCACGCGACTACAACTTCTTTATGCTGTTGTCTGCATTTTATACACTGATCGGACTTGTATCAGGACTAGTAGTTGATATCAGCTACGGCTTTATCGATCCGAGAATCAGAATGGGGGAACGATAAAATGGCACGCAAAAATACAGATTATACAAATATCCCAAAAGAAAAATTTGAATTTTTTGACCGCAGCGAAGCGATCCATGACAAGAAGCTTGAGACAAAGCCAGTTGGTTATTTCAAGGATGCTATGATGCGTTTTTGCCGCAATAAGAGTTCACTGACAGCAGCGGTTATCATTGCACTGCTTCTTGCATTTGCGCTTATTGTTCCGCTTGTGTCACACAACAATTATACAAAATCGAAGACTGATACAACGTATCTTCAGTATGGAAAGCTGCTTCCAAAGTCAAAGCTATTTTCATGGGCAGGCTGGGATGGTGCAAAGAGAGAAACAATCAGCAGTGATATGTATGCATATTATGAGGCAATGGAGACAGAGCGCGGAGTAAATGCGATCACAAAAGTTTATAAGGCTGATTATGAGGATTCCTCCAGCACATCAAACAGCACATTTTATGATGTAAGAGTAGATTCTTATTCCAAGATTGGTATGTTAAATCTGACGCTGACAAAAGCAGAGTATGAGGCTATTCAAGATTGGCAGGATGAAAATCAGATTCAGGTAATTTATCCGTCAGTTGACTCAAAGTCAATTCAGGCACCGAATTTGCGTTCAGATCCAAATATCTGGTATAAGTGTACGAATAAGGGTGCACCGAAGCTGGATAAGGATGGAAATATTACGCCTATTTATCTGACAAAGGGAAAAGACGGCGATTATCACAGTCTTCGTATTGCTGGAGATGATGGTTCATATCGCTATGCGACAGTAACAGGTTCTTCAGCGTCAATGTCATTTAAGGTTCGTGTAGATTCTCTTAGCTATTTTCAGTATCGTTACGGCCATGAGCCGATATTCTTGTTCGGAACAAATGCTTACGGACAGGATATCCTGACAAGAATGGCTGAGGGTGCAAGATTTAGTCTTTTGTTTGCATTGATTATTTCTGCAATCAACTTGGCAATCGGTGCTGTTTACGGTGCAATCGAGGGCTTCTACGGCGGCGCAATCGATTTGATCATGGAGCGAATCTCCGATATCTTAAACGATGTTCCGTTTATCGTTGTCACCTCATTGTTCCAGCTGCATCTGGCAAGCAAGGTCGGCGTTGTGCCATCTTTGTTGTTTGCGTTTGTATTGACAGGTTGGATTGGTATGGCAAGCAAGACACGTATGCAGTTTTATCGTTATAAGAATCAGGAATATATTCTGGCTGCACGTACACTTGGCGCTAAAGATTCACGACTGATGTTTAAGCACATTTTCCCAAATGCAATCGGAACATTAATTACTAGTGCTGTGCTTACGATTCCGAGTGTTATCTACTCAGAGTCGAACATGACATATCTGGGAATTGTAAATCTGGATTCTTCGAATATGACATCACTTGGTACCATGCTTTCACAGGGAACTTCGATGCTTACAACGTATCCGCACATTATTTTATTCCCGGCAATTTATATTTCCCTGCTTATGATTTCCTTCAACCTGTTTGGAAACGGATTGCGGGATGCCTTTAACCCATCCCTGAGAGGAACGGAGGAGTAATTTAGAATGGAAAAGAAACTTTCAGTAAATAACCTGGTTGTCTCATTCCGCACACCGGCAGGAAAAGTACAGGCGGTACGAGATATCAGCTTTGATTTAAATAAAGGAGAGACACTTGCAATTGTAGGAGAGTCTGGTTCAGGTAAATCAGTAACCTCAAAGGCAATTCTTGGAATCCTTGCAGGAAACTCCATCATCGAGGGCGGTTCAATCATCTACGATGGTATGGATCTGTTAAAAATCGGTGAGGATGATTTTTACCGCATCCGTGGTGATAAGATTGCAATGATCTTCCAGGATCCGCTTTCAAGTTTAAATCCGATTATGCGTGTTGGAAAACAGCTGACAGAGGCGATGCTGTTAAAGGGAAAGGCACATCAGAAGGCCAGCAGAAACTCCTTTAATCAGACACTTGCGCTGCTAGAAAAGACAATGGTAGCAGCAGGTACAGACAGCACAAAGGCGCACACACTTTGTCAAAACTTTGATAAGTTTGAATTTAAGCATATCGAGATTGAGCAGACATACAACACAGCGCATGAGGCTGCAATCGAGGTGCTTGACGATATTACAGATGCACTGTTTCATATTGAAAAGAAAGCACTCGATGATCCGAAGTATACACTTAAGGAAATCGTGCGCCTGTCAAAGCTTACACCAAATGATTTTGTTGTAAGCAATGATAAGAGCAAGCTTGAAGCTGCCGTAAAGACACTTGAATCAGTGATTCCTTCTGACTGCAAGTCAAAAAACTTTACAGCATCAAAAGCGCAGCTTGAGATTTTGCAGGGCATCATGACAGAAGCACTTAAAAAAGAAAAACCAGATTTCTTTAGTATGGGTTACTATGCGCAGTTCTCTGGAAAGTCTGTGCCAGTTTCTATGCCGATTGATGAGCTTAACAAAATGATGCGCACCTATCTTGAGGAGAGCTTCTTAAACGAGTTTTGTGAGGAAGCATCAAAGGCACTTTCCTTTAGTGCAAAGGAATCTGCAAGGAAAAAGAAGGAAGCAATTGATGTGATTAGTGCAAACAGAAGCATCTTTGACAGTGATTCCTGGGATGTGAAGTCATGTAAAGAAGCTGCTGAGAAGATGATTCAGGCAGTAGAGGCTTCAATTGATCCTATTGAGATTCATAAGGATGGACTTGCATGGACATTTGCAGGAAGCATCCGTGCTTCACAGGAGCATTATTTTGGCGGAATTGATAAAAATAAAGCTGCTGCAAAAAAGCATGCAAAACAGCAGAAGAAATATGATAATCTGACTGCAAAGGGAAAACAGCCAACATGGAAGGTAACACCATCTACGGCAGTTGACCTTGAGCTTGAGCAGGATAATGTAAGAGAACTGTTAAATCGTCTGACAGAGCATTATAAAGAAGATTTGGCAGAGCAAAATGAAGTTGATTTTGCGAAAAAGACAAAAGAGCTGATTGAATTTTTCCGTGAAAACGCATCTGGCGCCGTAAGCCGTGTGACAAAGGAAATGGCAAAGTACAAGGCATTAAAGCTTTTGGAGGAGGTAGGTATCTCCGAGCCTAGAAAGCGTTATCGTCAGTACCCATTTGAGTTCTCAGGCGGTATGAGACAGCGTATTGTTATTGCAATTGCACTGGCAGCTGACCCAGATATTTTGATCTGTGATGAGCCAACAACAGCACTTGACGTTACGATCCAGGCACAAATCATGGAACTTATCAATCACTTAAAGGAAAAGCGTAATCTGTCTATTATCTTTATTACGCATGATCTTGGTGTAGTTGCAAACATGGCAGATCGTATTGGCGTTATGTATGCAGGAAAGCTTGTTGAGACTGGAACAGCAGATGATATCTTCTATTCACCGGCGCATCCGTATACATGGGCACTGCTTTCTGCCATGCCTGATGTTGATACAAATGATCGTCTTGAAGCTATCCCAGGAACACCGCCGAATATGATTTATCCGCCGGTAGGAGATGCATTTGCAGATCGTAACAAGTATGCGCTTAAGATTGATTTTGAGATGCAGCCGCCGATGTTTAAGATCAGTGATACGCATTATGCGGCAACATGGCTGCTCCATCCGGATGCACCAAAGGTAGAGATTCCAAAGATCATCACCGATAGAATTGCACGAATGAAAGAGAAGGGAGGAAAGTCCAATGCCTGAAAAAAAGAATGTGGCAAGCTCACAGGAGACTCTGCTTAAGGTAGAGCATCTGTGCCAGTATTTTAAAGAAAATAAGGCAGTGGATGATGTCAGCTTTGAAGTGAAAAAGGGCGAAGTATTCGGCCTTGTAGGAGAGTCCGGCTGTGGAAAGACTACGACAGGACGTTCCATCATCAAGCTTTACAACATCACTTCCGGAAATGTATACTTTAAGGGAGAACGCATCGCAGCAGGAACTGGCTCCTACAAGTGGGAGATCGAGAAGGCAAAGAAAGCTTATACTGCTTTAAAGAAGTCTGGTGTGTCCGGCGAGAAATTAAAGGATGCAAAGAAAAAGCGCGATGAAGTGATTGCAGAGCAAAAAAAGCAGATTCGTCTTGCGCAGGAAGATCAGAAGCGCCGTCGTGCCGTAACCGATATTCAGATGATTTTCCAGGATCCTATTGCATCCATCGACCCGCGTATGACCGTGCGTCAGATTATTGCAGAAGGTCTTGTTATTCGCGGTGAGAAGGATCAGAAAAAGATTGATGAAGAAGTATATCGTGTACTAGAACTCGTTGGTCTTGTGCGTGAGCATGCAGGCCGCTACCCACATGAGTTCTCCGGCGGACAGCGCCAGCGTATTGGTGTTGCACGTGCGGTTGTTATGAATCCAGAGCTTATCATTGCGGATGAGCCAGTTAGTGCACTTGATGTTTCCATTCAGGCACAGGTTATCAACCTTCTTGATGATCTTCGTCATAAGATGGGACTGACAATCTTGTTTATTGCGCATGATTTGTCTGTTGTAAAATATTTCTCAGATCGAATCGGTGTTATGTATTATGGAAAAATGGTAGAGCTGGCCGACTCCGATGAGCTGTTCAAGCATCCGCTTCATCCATATACAAAATCACTTCTGTCTGCAATTCCGCTTCCAGACCCGCACTACGAGAAGCAGCGTCAGCGTATAAGCTATGTTCCGTTAAAGGAGCATGATTACACAGTAGACAAACCGTCATTCCGTGAGGTTGCTCCAGGCCATTTTGTACATTGCAACGATGCCGAGTTTGCACGTTACAAAGAGCAGATGAAAGGAAATTAAATGGAGAAAAAAAATATAATCCGTTTAATAATCCAGATCGCAATTGGCCTTATTATCGCAGTCGGTGTTATGACATCGCAGGGAGCGTTTGCAGAAGGCGTATCGGTTGCAGACCGTATCCTGGCAATTGGCAATGGCTTTTCTGTCATTGCACTGTTATATATAAGCTTTGGTCTTCTTGTCTGGATATCCACTACTGGTGTGCTTGATATTTTCTCCTTTGCACTGCAAAAAGGTGCTCATTTTCTGATTCCGTTTTCCACACGGGAAGCGAATGGAAAATTCTACGAGTTTAAGGTAGAAAAGGCCAAAAAGCGAAAGCAAAAAGGCAAAGGACAATATATGACACTTCTTGTGGGTCTTGGATTTTTGATAATTGCAATAGTGCTAACAGTCGCATGGTATGAACTGTAACAGAAAAGTACAAAAAATATAAGATTTTATTTCATTGACATATCGGAAAAAATCTATTAAACTATCGAAGAAGTAGGTTTTTAAAGTTTTTGACGCGGCGGCCTGCGGGTTGCCGCGTTGCTTTTATTCTTTTATTAAGAAAAGAGGGTGTTTTATGTTTAGTGGTCGGTTGTGGAATCTGTTTATTGACTCCTTTCCAAAGATGTTCATGCATGGCCTGACTGTCACCATTCCGCTGACAGTGATCTCCTTTTCACTGGCAATGGTGATTGCAATTGTGGTTGCTCTAGTGCAGTTTGCGAACATCAAAGTGTTAAAGCAGATTTGTCGCTTTTATATCTGGATCTTTCGTGGTACGCCGCTTTTAGTCCAGCTGTATATTGTGTTTTTTGGCTTGTCGAGGATAGGAATTTTACTCGATCCATTTCCAGCAGCAGTAATTGTATTTTCATTAAATGAAGGCGCATATTGTGCAGAGACAGTTCGTGCTTCGTTAGAATCAGTTCCGTCAGGACAGTTAGAGGCCGGACAGTGTGCAGGTCTTTCTTACATACAGACGATTTTTAGAATCGTGCTGCCACAGGCAATGCGCACCGCGTTCCCATCCCTGTTTAATTCATTGATTTCCATGGTAAAGGATACATCTTTGGCATCATGTATTACCGTAACGGAAATGCTTCAAACGACAAAGCAGATCATAGCAGTACATTATGAATCATTGCTTTTATATTCTGAAGTAGGTCTGATTTATCTGATGTATTCAACCGTTCTGACAAAAGTGCAGAGTATAGGTGAGAAGAAGCTAAGCTACTATGGCAGAAAGGAGGGGTAACACATGCTGGAGATTAAAAATATTAAAAAGTCATTTGGTCAGACAGATGTTCTTCATGATGTTAGCCTTTCTGTTAATAAGGGAGATGTGATTGCGATTCTTGGACCGAGCGGATCAGGAAAGACGACACTTCTTCGCTGCCTGAATTTCTTAGAGAAGGCAGATGGCGGAACTATGACATTTGACAAGGAGACAATTGAACTGCATAAGGCATCGAAGCGCACAATTGCGCGTATTCGAAAGAAAACGGCCTTTGTATTCCAAAATTATAACCTGTTTGCCAACAAAACAGCATTGCAGAATGTAACGGAAGGCTTAATTGTCGGAAGAAAAATGCCAAAGGATGAGGCAAATAAAATAGCACACGAGGCATTAAAAAAGGTTGGTATGGAAGATCGAAGTGATTACTATCCGTCGCAGCTTTCAGGTGGTCAGCAGCAGCGTGTGGCGATTGCGAGGGCAATAGCAGTAAATCCAGAGATTATTTACTTTGATGAGCCGACATCGGCGCTAGATCCAGAGCTGACGGTGGAGGTGCTTGCAGTTATGAAGCGGCTTGCACAGGAAGGAATGACAATGCTTGTTGTTACTCATGAGATGAACTTTGCGCGAACAGTATCAAATCGTGTGATCTTCATGGAAAAAGGAGTAATTGTCGAACAGGGATCATCGAAGGAATTTTTTGAGCATCCGAAGGAAACGCGCACAAAGGAGTTCTTGCGAATCTTTCAGGAGTAATTATTGATTGTAAAAGCATTTCTGATAAGGAAAATATCTGTCAGTACTGCTTTTTCATAAAATAAAGAGGAGGAAAATTATGACAATTAAGAAATTAATTCCATGCACATTAACAGCAGCAGTGATTGCATCTGCCGCATTGACAGGCTGCTCTTCAAAGGGTACATCTGATAAGAGTACTACAGCTGCAAAGACTTCTGCACAGGAGACAAAGGAGACTACTACAAAGTCTGCCGAGACCAAGGATACAGAATCAGGCAGCAGCGAATTAAACACAAGCGCAGAAGCAAAGAGCGAGGAAGAATCAAAGAAGGCTGAGACTGAGCTTGGAAGCGAAGAAGTATCTACAGAAATCGGAACCGGCGAGTCAGCAGATGATCTTTTAGCACAGATTAAGGAGCGCGGAAACATTGTTGTGGCAATGGAGGGAACATGGGCTCCGTGGACATACCATGATGATAACAATGATCTTGTTGGCTATGACGTAGAGGTGGCACAGAACATTGCAGAGAAACTTGGCGTAGAGGTTGAGTTTGTAGAGGGCGAGTGGGATGGACTGCTTGCAGGTCTAGAGACAGGACGTTACGATATCATGGTAAATGGTGTTGGCGTGACAAAGGAGCGTGCAGAAAAGTACAACTTCTCTACTCCATATGCATATAATAAGACTGCTGTTATCGTTCGCGGCGATTACGATGAGATTTCATCAATGGAAGATTTAAAGGGCAAGAAGACTGCAAACACAATCACTAGTACCTACGCATCACAGGCAGAGGCATATGGTGCAACTGTTACTGGTGTTGATGATTTAAATCAGACTATCGAGCTGCTGCTTTCCAAGCGTATCGATGCAACACTTAATGCAGAAGTTGTATTTAACGATTACAAGAAAGAGCATCCAGATTCAAACATCAAGATTGCAACCTACTCCGATCAGGTAGAGGAGATTGCAATTCCGATCCGTAAGGGTGATGATACAGTTACTCTTTTAGAGGCTGTGAATGATGCACTTGATGAGATGGCAAAGGATGGCACACTGACCGAGCTGTCCGAGAAGTACTTCGGAATAGATATTTCTAAGAAATAAAAAAAGCGTAATTGGATATTTTAAATGAAAAAAGCTAACGGAGTCAATATACTGAAAATAATGACTTGACATTTTTTAATCACATTGTTATACTCTGTGTATCAGCGTTGAGGAGAACAAGTACTGATAAGGGAAACCAACAGAGAGCAGCCGGCAGGTGAGAGGCGCAGGGGAAGCTTATAAGGAATACCTCTCTGAGCTCTGCACCGAACTTGCGATTTTGCAAAAGTAGACTGCAGCGGCGCGGCAGCCGTTATCTTGTCAGAGTATTCGCAGATTGACTGGATTATTTTTACAGGATGCGTGTACTTGAAAGGCAGTTTGTGTGAGCAGACTGTGAAGAAAGGTGGTACCACGAGATTTCGCCCTCGTCCTTTTGTTAGGACGGGGGCTTTGTATTTAGAAAAGTTCTCAGGCGAAAGTAATAAAAGCGCAGAAAAGGAGAAAGAATCATGCAGGTTTACGAAGAATTAGTAGCAAGAGGGCTGATTGCCCAGGTAACAGATGAGGAGCGTATCCGCGATCTCGTTAATAATGGAAAGGCTGTATTTTACATCGGATTTGACCCGACAGCAGATAGTCTTCATGTAGGTCACTTCATGGCACTTTGCTTAATGAAGAGACTTCAGATGGCAGGAAACAAGCCGATCGCTTTGATTGGTGGCGGTACTGCAATGATCGGTGATCCGTCTGGAAAGACCGATATGAGAAAGATGATGACAAAGGAGACCATCGAGCATAATGTAGAGTGCTTCAAGAAGCAGATGGCTCGTTTCATTGATTTCTCTGATGGAAAGGCACTGCTTGTCAACAATGCAGACTGGCTGTTAAATTTAAATTATATTGATGTACTTAGAGAGGTTGGACCGCATTTTAGCGTAAACAGAATGCTGACAGCTGAGTGCTACAAGCAGAGAATGGAGCGTGGATTAAGCTTCTTAGAGTTTAACTACATGATTATGCAGAGCTATGACTTCTATATGCTGTTCCAGAAATACGGCTGCAACCTTCAGTTTGGTGGTGATGACCAGTGGTCCAATATGTTAGGAGGTACTGAGCTGATCCGTCGTAAGCTGGGAGAGGACGCAGGTGCAATGACCATCACGCTGCTGTTAAACTCCGAGGGTAAGAAGATGGGTAAGACTGTTTCAGGTGCTGTATGGCTGGATCCAGAGAAGACAAGCCCATACGACTTCTACCAGTACTGGAGAAACGTTGCAGATGCTGACGTCTTAAAGTGTATCCGTATGCTGACATTCCTTCCGCTTGAGCAGATCGATGAGATGGATAAGTGGGAAGGAAGCCAGTTAAATAAGGCAAAGGAAATCTTAGCATTTGAGCTGACAAAGCTTGTTCACGGTGAGGAAGAAGCAAAGAAGGCTGAGAGCGCAGCAAAGGCATTGTTTGGTGCAGGAAATGCAGCAGAGATCCCGGCAGTTGAGCTTAGCGCAGCTGATTTTGCAGAAGGTGAAGGCGAGAAGCTTGATATCTTAAGCCTTCTTGTAAAGGCAGGTCTTGCTAAGTCACGTTCAGAGGCGCGCCGTGCAGTAGAGCAGGGTGGTGTCAGTGTAAACGATGAGAAGGTAACAGATATCCGCATGAGCTTTGCAGCAAATGAGATCCCGGCAGAAGGACTCGTAATTAAGAAGGGCAAGAAGAACTTTAAGAAGATTGTTGTTGCATAAAGATCACGAACTTATAATAAAAGAGACAGGTGTTGACAGAAGTTGGTACCTGTCCTTTTTATGTTTTAAAAAGGTTGCAATTCTGCGTAAAAGCGTGTATGATAAAGACAAAATTATGAAAAACACACAAATCATAGTATTTTAATTCAGGTGAAAACGGTCAAGATGCTGTGAAATGTGAAAATAAGAGGAGATATAACGATTATGATACATACGCTAGATACTAAGGCTGTAGACTATATTCCTGAGCTTGGTGACGGCTTTGAGGAAGGCAGCGAGGGAAGCGAAAACGCACAGGGATTGCAGGTAGCTGATTACTATGCTGATGCAGATGGCGAGGGCATTTATTACATCACATATAAAATAGAGACTGCTAAAGAAATAGAGCAGCTATTTGTATTTGCAGGAAGAAAGCAGCTATTGCGTCTTGGAAAAAGAAAGGCAGGAGAGGTGATTGAGGGAACACTTTATCTGCATTTTGGTGAGATGATCCCGCGTTTTCACAGCGAGTGCATGGCAATCACAAAGATTGGCTTTTCAGTGGCATGTGAGGATCTGACGAAATTAAAGAGTGTTGGCATGGCAGCAGAGAAGCTTTCTGCAAAGACAAAAATTCCGGCAGTCTATCTGGCAGGAGATTCCACAGTTACTGATCAGACTTGTCCAAAGCCATATATGCCGGGCGGATGCTACAGTTCATGGGGACAGTGCCTTGCATATTTTATCGGAGGAAGTACAGCCATTGATAACCAGGCGCACAGCGGACTTACCACAGAAACCTTTCGTAATGAGGGACACTACGATATCGTAAAGAAGGACATTCGTCCGGGTGATTTTTGCTTGTTCCAGTTTGGTCATAACGATCAGAAGCTGGCACATCTGCAGGCACAGACAGGCTATAAGGAAAATCTGATGAATTATGTAAATGAGATTCGTGGACTGTGCGGAGTTCCGATTCTTGTAACACCGCTTGCGCGCAATACCTGGAAGGATGACGGCACATACAATGATCTTTTAGCAGAGCATGCGCAGGCTGTTTTTGAGGTAGGGGAAGAGACTGGTGTGCCTGTAATTGACCTTCATAAATATGCAGCAGATTTAATCAAGAAAAATGGAAAAGAAGCTAGCCGTGTCTATTTCCACCCGGGAGATATGACACACACAAACGAGTATGGCTCATTTTTGTTTGCACATTTTATCGCAAGAGAATTGAGCAAGCTAGATCCTCTCACTTTCGCGATTGATGTGCAGGATGAAGAGGATTTCACACCAGATGAGCATACAGCCATTTTGACAGGAACAAGCACGGCAGCAGGGAATCAGGATGAACAAAAAGAAGTCTTTGATGCGATGGAGCGTGCCGGGGATAATCTTGTGGCAGCTGTGGAAAAGGCAAAAAAAGATGCAGAAATGATGAAGTAAAACTTTGATTTTTATAGAAATAAGACTATTGGCTCAAAAAAGGAGGGATAAAAATGCAGGAGCGCTGTAAAATAGGAGTTGTGATTGGCAATGCTAACTCACCGCACGCAATCAACATTATGAAGGGAATTGACCAGGCATCAAAGGAGTGCGATGTGCAGTTAATGTATTTTATGAATGTGAGCAGTCCTTATACAGCGCAGCTGTATCCACCTGATACATCCATAGGATGGGATTATCAAAAAAGTGCAATTTATGATTATGCGAGATATATCAAAGCAGATGTCTTAATTATGACATATGGCATGATGAGCATTTTTATGAAGAGTGATTATGGAAAGCAGTATCTGGAATATTTTCGCAATGTTCCATGTGTGCTCATAAATGAGCAGACCGACAGACCTAATTGGACGTCTATTATTGTCGATAATTATAATGGAATGTATGAATTAGTGGAGCATTTAGTGCGTGACCATGGGTATCATAATTTCGCTTTTTTGGCAGGACCGCCTGGAAATACAGATGCCTGCCAGCGAAAAAGAGCATTTTTAGATGTTATGAAAAAATATGATCTGCCAATGGATGAAAGCCACATTGAAACAGGCGATTTTTCAGAGTGTGTACAGACACAGGTAAATGCACTGTTAGATCGAATCCCTAATCTTCAGGCAATAGTATGTGCTAATGATGTGATGGCACTGACTGCTTATCAGGAATGTGAAAAGCGTGGACTTCATATTGGACATGATATTGCTGTTACCGGTTTTGATGACTGGGAGCGTATTCGTCACGTGCCAGTGCCAATCACGACAATTCGTCAGGATTCTGAACGGTCAGGATATATGGCTGTTTATAGTGCACTTGAGCTGGCGCGAAGCGGTCAAGGGAAAAATATTGTGATACCAGCGAAGGTATGTGTTAGAGAATCATGTGGCTGTACATGTAAGCAGTTTTCAGGTTTTGATCAAATTGAAAACATGGGACAAAAATTTGTCTATGAAAAACAAAAAAATACAGTATATCGTCAAAAAACATGGATGGTTCCTATGATCTCCAGAAACATGCTTATTGCATTGCAGGATCGCGAGAAATTTCTTAAAAATGCATTAACGCCAATGTCCTTTTTTGGCGTTAAAACGGCGCTGCTTTATGTCTTTAGAAATCCAGTTGAATATAATATAGAAAAGGGCTGGGAATTTCCAAATACGATTTATCTGGTTGCGCGTCAGGATGGAGAATGTGTAGAGGTATTTGATGAATATAAAAACGTGGCTTCTTTAGAAGAATGTGGATTTTCTGAGGAAGGAAGTGTACGCTATCAGCGTAAGCCGAGTGTATTTTGCCTTCAGTCTGGCTCAACGCAGTATGGTGTATTAAGCGTTGAGATTACGCCAGAGGAAGTGGATATGGTCTATTTGATCAGTATTCAAATGGCAAATGCGCTGATGGCGTATCACACAGAAAAAAAGCGTTTGTCTGTTCAGCGCGAGCGCGAGCTTTTGCTTGAGGAACTTCGAAGCAAAAATGAAATTTTAAATTTTGTGTCAGAGCGAGATGAGCTGACGCAGATTAAAAATCGCCGTGGCTTTATGGAACAGGCAATGGAAATGAATCGTGTTTATAAAAATAGAAAAGCAATTATTCTGTTTGCTGATATGGATGGATTAAAACAAATCAATGATAATTATGGTCACGCAGCAGGAGATATTGCAATTTGTGCCTGTGCAGATATTTTAAAGAAAGCTGCCGGAGTACATGGTATAGCAGGACGCCTTGGCGGTGATGAATTTGCACTCATGATGATTGGCGATGAAACTCGTGCAATTGAATTGATGGAGACTGTGCGAAAAGAGATTGCCATGTATAATGCACAGGGAAAAAATAAGTTTGTAATTGATATGTCGGTTGGATGCCAGCTTGTGTTATGTACAGACGAGCTTTCAATTCCAATGGTGCTTGAAAAAGCAGACAAGATCATGTATGAAGAAAAGAAAAAGAAGGGAAAGGCAAGATAGAAAGCCGAGGGAAGGATCATATGAGAAAAGAAATTGACAAATTTGTGGAACAGCGCTTGATTTCAGTTGTGCCGTCAAGACGGCAGATTGCGCATCAAAGAAGAGAATTTTATGGCTTTGTTCATTTTACAGTTAATACATTTACAGGGAAAGAATGGGGTGACGGGACAGAAGATGAGGCTATCTTTAATCCTGTAAAAATGGATGCTGATCAGTGGTGTGATGCTTTATGCGCTGCAGGCATGAAAGGGCTGATTTTGACATGCAAGCATCACGATGGTTTTTGCTTATGGCCAAGCCGTTACACAACGCATACGGTAGCAGCAAGTTCGTATCGTGACGGAAAAGGCGATATTGTAAAGGAAGTATCAGAAGCCTGCAAAAGACATGGACTGGATTTTGGCATTTACTTGTCACCGTGGGATCGAAATAATTATCTATACGGACAGGGAAAGCCATATGATGATTATTTTGTAAATCAGTTAACGGAGCTTCTGACACAATATGGACCAATCTTTGCTGTGTGGTTTGACGGTGCATGTGGGGAAGGATCAAATGGGAAAAAGCAGTATTATGATTGGGAGAGATATTATGAAGTTATAAGAAGACTGCAGCCAAATGCTTGTATCCATGTGTGCGGACCAGATGTGCGTTGGTGCGGAAATGAGGCTGGAAGCACGAGAGAATCTGAGTGGAGTGTTGTAACGCTTCGCACAAGAGATACGGAAAAGATTCAGGAAAGCAGCCAAAAGCAGGATGATACGCAGTTTAGAGAGCGCATTGTTAGTGCGTCAGATCAGGATTTGGGAAGCTATGAACTGATAAAGGATGAGAAGGAGCTTATCTGGTATCCGGCAGAGGTTAATACAAGTATTCGTCCAGGATGGTTTTATCATGAAGAAGAAGACGATCAAGTCAAATCATTGGAAACATTGATTTCAATATATGAACACTCCGTTGGAGGAAACGCGACGTTTTTATTAAATATTCCTCCGACAAAAGAAGGTTTATTTCATGAAAATGATGTAAAACGACTGCATGAGATCGGTGAATATAAAAAGAAATGCTATGGCAAAAACTTGTTAGAGAAAGCATCGCTTTTCTGCGAAGAACAAAAGAAAGGTTTTGAAATCGAGAACGTAAGAAGCGATGATTATGATTCATATTTTACGACATCAGATGGACAAAGAAACTGTAGGATTCACATAAAATTTGATAAAGAGTATGATATTCACCGTGTGGTATTGAAAGAAAATATAAAAAAGAGTCAGCGTATAGAAGCATTTAGAATTTTAACAGTGCATGATGGCAGTGAAAAATGCATTTTCGAGGGAACAGTGGTTGGCTATAAAAAGATTGCCTTGTTAGATCAGATCCAAACAAAAGAACTAGTAATTGAAATTATAGATTCAAGAGTAGCGCCGACGCTGTCCTATATTGGAATTTTTGAGTAAAAGAAGCAAATAGCCAGTGGAAGGGAAAATGTTTTCTCGTCCACTGGCTATTTTTTTGACTTGAATTGCTAATTAGTTTTCCTTTTTCTCAATTGCAACCTTAAATTCGTCAAGCGTCATCTTTGCACACTGAGCGGCAGTTTCGATAGGCAGAAGATTTTGCATAACAAGATCAATTAACTGGTTGATGCGTCCTTGCTCAATACCTTGCTCGTGATTCTTCTTCAGCTCTTCTTCAATTTCTTCCTTCATAAGCTCTCTCAATGCCTCACACATATCCGAAGTCCTCCTTACTTTGTCATAGTTTTTTCTGTTTGCAGCGACACTAACTTGCAATACGGCATCTGCTTTTTCTTTGTCGCCTGGTTCGGTAAAAGCGCTTGCTAATTCTGTGAATCTTTGAATATCATCGGTCTGAGCACTTTTTGATAACACTTTAAGACTTTCATGATTTTGGGAGTTTATCTCATTTGTTACAACAATCTGTGTTGGAACAGAAAGTCCGTTTACATAGTATATGCCTGGAGACTGCCTTTCAATTATGTATCCTTCTTTAGAAATCTGGTTTAACAGCTCCTTCGGAGCAGATGCCCGAAAAAGTGAGACGGTCAATTCTCTTAGCGGAATTTGATTCACTTTTTCTCCTAAGCCTTTGTACAGGAAGGCATATCCTAGCGTCTTGAAAAAATCATCAATTGTCATACCATCATCGGGTGATTTATATTCAATGATATTATGTCCTCGAAAGATTTTTCCAATTTCATTTTGAATCTGCACACCTTTTCGCTTTTCGATGATTAGAAGATCCATTTGAAGTGGCTTTTTGCTTAGATTGTACTCGCGCTTAAATTCGAGATCGTCTTTATTGAAGCGAAGCTCAAGTTCGGCTGCGGCACAGAAAGCAGGATGCCATTGGATTTTTGTGCTGGGTCGCCGTTCATTTGGTTTTTCCATAAAACTCCTCCATTCAAAAATCATTCTCCAAATTTTGGAATTTTATCGAAGGTATCTTTGACCTTAATATAAGATCATTTATCATTTGCACGGTGTAAAAGTTCCTTTCAGGATAAGTATAACACTAGAATATATGTTTTGCAACACAAATTTCATTGCGAACCTTTTCTTATTTGCTGCATTGGAGTGGAGTATAAACAGACAGGAAAAAGCCATGGAAATTTGTCAGGAAGCGATTGACCGCTCTATTCAGGCAGAAAGCTTTCGTGGATTGCTGCCGCTCTTAAAGCAGCGCTTGTTTTTTGAAAAACAGTTAAAATGGAATCAAGAAGAATGGGATGAGCAGGAAAAGACGATAGGGATGATAGATGAACTCTTTGCAGAGTTTCATGAAAATCCATATGGTCTGTTTGTGCTGACTACTTTTGAGAATGCGCGTATAGCAGATGAGATTATTCGGATACGAAGAAAAGAGCAGAATCTGACACAGACAAAATTAAGTGAAGGTATTTTGGAGCCGGAAAGCTATTCTCGATTTGAGTGTGGAAAGCGGAAATTGCGCTGGAAAAAGAAGAAAAAGCTGCTAGAGAGACTGGGAGAAAGAGGAAATAAGGTAAGTCTTCTGCTAGAGAGCACCGATCCAGATGTTGTGGAGGAGTACCAGAGGATATTTGATGGTTCTTATAGAAAAAAGTATGAATTAATCAAAGAACAAGTATATTGCCTAAAAGAAATCTTGGATATAAAAAGCAAAACAAACAGGCAATTTTTAATTCATATGCAAAATGATATTGATATTGATTTTTTTCAAATTTTGGATCGAAAACAAATAAAAATGAAAAGGCAGAAGGAAATAAAAGAAACTGCATCAAATTTTGATATGGTGAGCATTCAAGAACATGGTTGGTCGCGGACAGAGATTGCGATTATCAAGAATATTGCGAATGCGTATAGAGATGATAAAAAAGTAGAGATTGCAATTTCGATATTGAGAAAAGCAATTGAAAGTTTTGATAAAGAAACAATTGGACAAGAGAATGCCTGCCTTGGAAAACAGCTATTATGGGAGACATTGGCAACTTATCTGGGAGATGTAGAGAAATATGAAGAAGCAATTTTATATGCAAAAAAGGGAATGGAAAAAATTTTTGAGAATGGTAGCGCGAAGGGAATCAGCGGTGCGTTATATGAGATTGCTTGGAATGAGAGAGAAAGAAAAGCAAAGCCTGAAATATATCAAAAGAAATATTTTCAGGCTCTCAAATTTGCGATTCTATTTCAAGAAAGAGAATATACTCTATTTTTGGAACAACGAGAGAAACAATATCGACGTTAAAATGGTTGTTATTTATTATTACCATTAGAATTATCCGATTGTGGTCGTTCAGCGGCAGTGCTTTCTTCCTGTGTAGTAGGTGTGGAAGCATTGCCGCTTGTCGGCTTTATCGTACTGAAAATAGCGGTGATACCCAAAAGAGAAATAAGAGATGCAAGACATACTGTTTTAAATTTTTTCATGTGACAGTCTTCTTTCGTAAAATGTTTAAAATTATTAGTCACTAACAAATAATGATAGCATGTTTTTTAAAGAAAGTACATGAGCAAAATCAAAAAAAAATAGGAAAAAATATGGTGTTTTGGTCATGTACTTTTGATATCATATATGGTATAAAATAATCAAGTAACTTGAAACTCGTGATTATAGAAGGGAAGGTGAGTCCAATGGAAAATAAAGTTGAGTTAATTGATAGCTACTAGAAAGACTTATTATGAATATTGCATTAAAAAAGAGATTATTAGCAATAGTAGCTGCATTAATGTTCGCATTATCTGGAATTACTGTATTGGCCGGTTCGTATCATTTGGGTGTATTTACAAAGAATAAAGGATATGAAGCAGGTCGTGAAATTAAAAATCAAGCGACCAATACGATTAAAGTTCAAGTAACAGGAAGTAATTGGATTAATTTGGCAACTAACTTTTTGGGATGTATTTTATAAAAGAATGGTGGTGTTTATACATGAAATCAAGAGTGAGATTAATACCTATTGCATCAATTATTTTAATATCGAGCACATTTTCTTTATCAGGATGCAAATTAAAGAGAGAATTGGAGGTGACATTTGCAGAAACAACTGTAAATGAAACTGTAATAAGTGATACAAAAATAAATGAGATTCAAACATGTGAAGCAAATGAAACTGAAATAGATGAGACTCAAATGCGTGAAACGGAAAAAGATACACTGACAGGTGAGATTGTGTATCTTAAGGCACAAGTATCTGATGCGTTTATTTTAAATGAGCTGACAAATTGCTTTTTAGGCTGTGATGAGACAATGGCACAGGATTATCTGGTGAAGCCATATTATGATTATTTAGAAGAGCAGGGATATATGTCTTCTGGTCAGTATCTTTATGAGAATGAGTTTGAGATATTAAATATATTACAGAATGGTCAATCAAAATCATCTTATATCATATATACAGATAATAAAAATGCTGCGGGTATGTGCTATGACATTTATGATATACCTGGTTTTTTATATAATGGAATCGGTTCCTCAATGGAAAAGCAGTTTCCAAAAGAGGATTTAAAATTATGTACAAGGGAAGAGGCAATTAAACAATGCGAAAAATATGCGGTGGCATGTGGATATAAAGATGCAGACGTACAGGTATATGCAATGACAAAAGAAGCGCTTAACCGTGTCTGTAAAATAAACAATACAACGACGGCTGCTCCAGATCCTAATTTTTATCACCCTTTTTCAGAAGCAGAAAAGTGGAGATTAAATAAGGAGCGTCAGGAGGCATTAGAAAAGGAAGATACCGATCTGGTGCAATCAATTGAACAGAAAATGACGGAACTGAATGAAATTTCGTATATTCAGTGGGAGAAAAAGGATGAAGCATATCTATTGATTTACCGACCGTATGTAAATAATTTGCTTGTGGATGGATGGGGACAGACACTAGTTATTGTGTATGTACCGCAGTTAGAAAAAGCGGTTCTGGTAAAAGGATATTCTCCGGTTCAAGTGAGTAAAAAGCAGGAGAAAAAACTGATCTCAAAAGAAGTAGCAATATCGACAGCAATGCTAGATAAGGGAATTGAAGATGTGAGTAAATTTAAAATTAAGTCAATAGAACTAGTATATTCAACTAGAGCTGTGCAGTTTGAGGCAGATGAACCGTCGATGAACCCATGTTGGAAAATTAACTATTCTTATCCTGAAATGGCAGAGGATGATGAAGGAAGTATATGGATTGATGCTGTTACAGGATTTGTGAGCAAATATATTGAAAATTTATAAAGATGAATAGAATGATTGGAGGTGAAAAAGATGAATGCAATGAAAATGGATGCAAAACGAAGCATTTGTTCCGTAAAAATGATAATAATAATAGTAGCTCTAGTGTTTACTTTAATTTTTTCATCGTGGGATATGATTAGAGCAAGTAAAAAAGATATTTTTGCGTGTGGTGTAATTGATATGCTAGGTACAGCACTAATGATGGATAAATTTAAGGTGTTAATGGTAATGTTCACGGCTGGAATTTATACAGCTGGATTTTGTTATGATTTCAAACATCATTATATTCGCATGATACTTGCAAGAACGGATTTAATAAGTTACAGCATATCAAAATTTATTGTAAATACAGTTGCAGTTGTTTTTGCATGTATTGCTTCATTTTATTTATTTTTAGTTGTGGCAGTTGGCTTTTTAGGGGCAAACCTAACACAGATTAAAACGGTTCCGTGCTATTATCAAATAGGATATAAGTTTCCAGTTTTGTATATTGGAATGATGGGGTTGCAGTTTGGAATGGTCTGCGCAATGAGCTGCGCAGTTGGAATGCTGTTTTCAGTATTTCAGCCAAATACGTTTGTTTGCATTGGAATTTCAGGAATGGTATTTTTCTCTGCAATTTCATACATTCCGTTAGGTTCGATATTCGATGTCTATAATTTGATTAGTATGCAACCGACATTGCCAGCAGGACAAGAAACATTGCAAGGAATTATGTTTTTATGGGGAATGTTATATCCAATTTGTGTAATTCTTATTTGTACATATCTATTTTATCGGAGAATGAAATGGAGGGAGCAGAATGGATTATTGTAGATCGGTATTGGCTGTAGCGGGAGCAAATTTTAGGCGACTAAAGCGTGATGCCAGAGTGTGGTTTATTTTTGTGTTCACAGCACTTTTGATTCATTATTATTTGCGTCCTGTGATCAATTATGGAATTGATACTGGGACAAAAGCACCTATCTATATTATGGAATTGTTGTTTTGCAGTGCAACAATTTCTGTGAAAGCACCTAAGATTTTGTTTTATATTGGAATGCTGTGTCTTTTATGCGATGCTCCTTTTTTTTATCCATTAAAGCCATATATAATTATGAGGAGTAAACGCACTGCATGGTGTGTTGGCGAGTGCATATATATTGTAGGGATGGCATTGTTGTATGCTGCTTTTATATTAATTGTGTCGTCACTTATGATTCTCCCAATTAGAACAATGAGAGATTCATTTTCAGGAGCATTGACTGATATGGTGCTTGGAACAGGAAAGATGCCACTTGGAGAGATTGCGAATATTTATCCGAGTGCTCAATTTTCATCGGAAATGATAAGATATTTGTATCCGTCGGGCGCGATGATGTATACATTTGTGTCAGTTTGGGTTTCATTTTCAATTCTTGGTCTTTTCATGTACTGGGTTAGTTTGATAAGAAGGAATGTAGTGTGTGGAATGGCAATTGCAGGAGCTCTTGTATTTCTCGACCCGATTTTAGTGTGGGCAGCCTGGCCAAATAATTATTGGATATTGGCATTTTCTCCTGTCAGTTGGACAAGTGTTGAACAGTTGAATATTTTGGCAGCAAATCATTTTATCAGCATTCCGTTTGTGATAGCAGCCGATGCATTATTAGTGATTTTTCTATTTATTTTAATATTCCAGACAGCGAAACGAATTTCGCTAAATGGTTTTTTGACGGAGGAGGCGTGATGTGATATGCTTGAAATTGAAAATTTGACAAAAACATTTGGAACACAGACAGTCATTTCTGATATTTCAATGACGCTTGTGTCAGGAAAGATTTATGGATTAGTAGGGAGAAATGGTTCTGGAAAAACAATGCTGATGAAAATGATACTCGGTTTTGTTAGCCCGTCATCTGGTAGTATAAAAATAGAAGGAAAGGTTTTAGGAAAAGATATAAGTATGCCAGATCGAATTGGTGCAATTATAGAGAATCCAGGATTCTTGCCAGAGTATTCAGGATTTAAAAATCTAAAATTCTTGGCAATGATACATCATAAAATTTCAAATGAAGAAATTCGCGAGGCAATGCACATAGTTGGACTTGATCCAGACAGTAAAAAACACGTAGGAAAATATTCGCTCGGAATGCGCCAGCGCCTTGGTATTGCACAGGCGATCATGGAAGATCCGAATATTCTTCTTTTGGATGAGCCGTTAAATGGACTTGACAACGAGGGTGTAGAAGAAATAAGAAAAGTACTTTTATCCCTAAAAGAAAAAGGAAAATTGATTATTTTGGCCAGTCATTCAAAAGAAGACATACAAATCCTTTGCGATACGGTATTTAGGATGGATCATGGGAAAATTATTGCGACGGAGACAAATTAAGCCGATGGGGTCAGAAAGAGGCAGCAGGAAAAGCGAAGAGAATGAAGTACAAAATCTTTAAATATTAAGCTTCTGGTATTCCCTAGGTGAGACACCGAAATGCTTTTTAAAGATCTTAGAAAAGTGATATAGGTCTGGATAGCCAACAGAGATTCCAGCAGTGGAGGGAGATTGTCCGTAGACAGTCAAAAGTTCTGCTGCTTTTTCAAGTCGCAGTTGAATCAAATATTTCTGGGGAGAGATGCCCATGCGTTTTTTGAAAAGGTCAGACAGGTAGCTGCGGTTGATATTCAAGCGATCAGCGACCTGCCTGATCGTGATGCCATTGATATATTCAGCATTGATGCAGCTGATTGCCTTTTGCACATAATCAGTGTCAGATTTTGCATTGTCTAATAAAATACTAAAAAATTCCCACAGCTTTGCGCACAAAAAAGCAGTTCTGCCATTTTCCATTTTTTCGCACTGAAGCATTTCCTCAAAAATTTTGCCAGCACTTGGACAGTGAATGATCGGCTTTAAAAGCTGCTCAGGAACGGATTGGTCTGTTGTAAAGCCAATCCAAATATAGCGCCATGGCTTTTTCTGATCGGCTTCATAATAGGTTTTTTCGTATGGTGGGATTACAAAAATATCCCCAGGCTTGACCGAGTAAGAGATGCCGTCGCGCTCGAAACGACCAAAACCATACACAACATAATGCAAAAGCCAGTGAGTGCGCACACTCGGTCCAAAGAAATGACCGGGATCGCAAGTTTCACTGCCAAATTGCATGGGACTAAAATCTTTATAGTGTTGATCAATTACAATTTCACTTTTTATCATCTGATCGTGTTTTCCTTTCACTTGTAGTTTTTGCGGTTTGTTTTATCATTTTTATTTGTTTGTTTTGTTTACATTCATTTCTAACATAATAACAAGTTTTTCAGACAAAAATCAATCCCATTTAAAAAAAAATCTGTTAGAATGAAGACACACAGAAAGACAAGATGTTGGTAGCTTAAGATAGCTAGGAAACATCTTGATGGGTAGAAGAAATCAACTAAAAAAGAAAGGAAAACTACTATGAAAATTACTTTTATGGGTGCTGGAAGCACAGTATTTGCGCGAAATGTAATCGGAGATTGCATGTGTTCAGAGGTGCTAAGAGACAGCACATTTGCTTTATATGACATCGATGGTGCAAGATTAAAGGAAAGCCAGACCATTTTGGAAGCGATGAGAGAGACAATGGGCGGCTATGGAAAAATTGAGTGCTATCTGGGTGTGGAAAACAGAAAAGAAGCCCTTCGCGGAGCAAATTTTGTAGTCAATGCAATTCAGGTTGGCGGCTATGATCCGTGCACAATCATTGATTTTGAGATTCCAAAGAAATTTGGTCTAAGACAGACAATTGCAGATACGCTCGGAATCGGCGGTATCATGCGTGCACTTAGAACCATTCCGGTGATGGATGATTTTGCAAGAGATATGGCAGAGGTTTGTCCAGATGCTCTGTTTTTAAATTATACAAACCCGATGGCTATGTTAACTGGTTATATGCTTCGCTATACACCGATCCAGACAGTAGGTCTATGCCACAGTGTTCAGGTTTGCTCAGAGACATTATTAAAGGAAGTTGGCATGGAAGACAAGTTGGAGGGCAGAAAAGAACTGATTGCAGGAATCAATCATATGGGTTGGCTTCTTGAATTAAAGGACAAAAATGGTGTTGATCTGTATCCAGAGATCAAGTCACGCATTGGGGCAAAAATGGAAGATCCTGAATTTAAGGATAAGGTACGCTTTGACTATATTCGAAATTTTGGATACTACTGCACTGAGTCAAGTGAACACAATGCAGAGTACAATGGATTTTATATTAAGAGCAAATATCCAGAGTTAATTGATCGCTACAACATTCCACTAGATGAGTATCCGCGTCGCTGCGTAAATCAGATTGATGGTTGGAAGAAGGAGTATGCTGAGTTGATGGAGAAGGGTGTGAAGGAACATACACGCTCACGCGAATATGCATCTCATATCATGGAAGCAGTTGTCACCGACAAGGCTTATCAGATTGGAGGAAATGTATTAAATACCAATCATCTGATTTCCAATCTTCCGGCAGAAGCATGTGTAGAGGTACCGTGCCTTGTCAACGGCTCTGGCGTTCATCCGTGTGCGGTCGGATCACTTCCGGTTCAGTGTGCAGCGATGAATATGACAAATATTAACGTGCAGCTTTTAACAATAGAGGCAGCAAGAACGCATAAGCTAGAGCATGTCTATCAGGCAGCAATGCTTGATCCGCATACAGGAAGCGAGTTGGATATTGATACAATCAAAAAGATGGTGGATGAGTTGATTGCAGCTCACGGAACGTATCTGCCGAAATTCCACTAATAATAAATGCTGTTGATACCAAGGTCTTAAGCTCAAAAATCTAATCGTGCAAGCACGAACGGCTTTTAGAGCTTTTGAAGTTGGCATCAAGTAGATAAAAGCCATGGGAGTCTATTTTCCCATGGCTTTCAATCATTTATCACAAGATTATCTTAGTCCATTTTCGGTGCATTTCCATTTAAGTAGGAGCACAGCAGACGGAAGGTATTTACTACACCGTCCTTGTGGGAGCGCTCATATCCGTGGGAAGCGTAAACACCGGCACCAATAAGACCGTGACGGGCATCCTTTCCTGCACTCAATGCAGCATCGGCATCAGAACCGTAGAACGGATAAATGTCAACAGCATAGTCAATGCTGTCTTTTTTTGCTGCATTTACAAGACCAGTTGTCACCTGATAATTGTAAGGACCGTGACCATCCTTTGCACAGATGGATACCTGACGCTCGGTACACTCAAGTCCATCGCCAACACATCCCATATCAACAGAAAGAAGTTCAGTGACATCTTCTGGAATGGAAGCACATGCACCATGACCAACCTCTTCAAATACTGTCATATGCTGGTAAACCTTGCGAAGCGGTGTGATGTTATTTTCGCGGATATATTTTGCATAGCCAAGTAAAATTGCAGCACTTAACTTATCATCGAGGAAACGGCTCTTGATGTAGCCAGAGTTGGTTACAACGAGATTTGGATCTGCACAGACAAAACAGCCGTTTGTGATGCCGAGTGCCTTTACGTCATCCTTGGAGGTAACAGGCTCGTCTAAGACAACCTCAACTGACTGGAATGTACGCTGTGTAGTAGAATATTCCTTATTTACATGAAGGGAAGCATCTGCCAGTTGGATGGTTCCCTCATAAATTTGTCCGTCGTAGGTGTAAACGCGGCAGTTATGAGCTTCTGCATTGTTTGCGTTAAAGCCACCAACTGGGGACAGACGCAGGCGACCATTTGACTTGATCTCAGCGACAACTGCGCCAAGTGTATCTACGTGAGCCATGGTAAGAATCGGATCACCCTCACCGCCGATCTCTGCAATTACGCCGCCTTTAACGGTACGCTTTGCGCTATAGCCAAGACGTGCGTACTCCTCTAACAGGTAGTCTGTCACTTTTTCTGTGAAACCAGATGGACTGTCAATTGCCATCAGCTTTTCTAATTGTTCCATGATGTAATCAAGATACTGATTCATGATGTTTCTTTTCTCCTATCAAAATAAAAATGATGTAATGTCTACGAAGTGTGCCACTATTTGATTAATTTTACAATTCGCAAACATTCGTTTCGCCCGATCGGGTGAGCTATGTCCATGATACACAAAAAGAAGAAAATATGCAAGATAAACGTAAGGTATGTTGCCGTGGCTTGATAAAGAAGAATTCTACCATGATCGTACAAAGCAAATAATATTCGAGCAAAAAGAATGAGAAAAACAAGAAAATATCGCATATTTTTCGGTAAAAGATTGGTACAAAATTTTGAACACCGAACAGATTATCGAAAACACATGAAATTTGAGCAAGAAATGGGGAGTAAAAATTTACTCCCTTTCTTTTTTGAAAGTGCTACGCTATACTGCAATCAGACGAAGCGAAAACGAAAAAAATAAAAACGAGGGTAAGGAGGTTTGCGATGAAGAAAAAGAAAGGAGGGAGTACACTCCCAAGAAAAAAGAAAGGATTTCGGTCAGCATTTAAAAGCTACTGGCAACTATATGTTTTGGTATTACCAGCAGTCCTTTACTTTTTTGTTTTCAACTATTTGCCATTATATGGAATCCAGATTGCATTTAAGGATTACAAGGCAGTCAAAGGAATTGCAGGAAGCTCGTGGGTTGGTCTAAAGCATTTTAAAAATTTCTTCAATGCTTATTATTTTGACAGATTGATTATCAACACATTGCTGTTGAATATTTTGAATCTGGTATTTAGTTTTCCAGTTCCATTATTATTATCAATTCTGTTGAATCAAATTCGAAAGCAAAAGGTAAAGCGTGCGATCCAGACAACCATTTATGTACCATATTTTATTTCAACAGTTGTATTAGCTGGTATGCTTTATATCTTCTTATCACCGACAAGTGGTATCTTCAATCATGTCAGACAGGCTATGGGACTAAACCCAATTGACTATATGTCAGAGGCAGCAGCATTCAGACCGATCTACATCATTTCTAATATATGGCAGACGGCAGGATACAGTACAATTCTTTATATTGCGACACTGACTGGAATTGATTTGTCCCTGTACGAGGCAGCAGATATTGACGGAGCAAGCATCTGGCAGAAGATTCGCTATATTGATCTCCCAACTTTAGTTCCAACTGCGATGATGGTTTTCATTTTGGATTGTGGAAAGCTATTAAGCAGCAATACGAACAAGGTACTGGTTTTGCAGACATCTGGAAACATTCCGACATCCGATATTTTGGGCGTATATGTGTACACCGTCGGACTTGGAAGCGGACAATTTTCCTATACATCGGCAATTGGTCTTTTTGTAAATGTGATTAACTTTGTTATGATCATTCTGGTAAATACCATTTCCAAGAAGACAGCAGATGTAGGTCTGTTCTAAAAGGAGGGAGGATTGACGAGATGAAACGTTCTAAGATCAAGCATTCCAGAAGCAATCAGGTATTTTACATATTTAATACAATCTTCTGGATTATATTTATGTTTTTGATTATTTACCCGCTGTATTTGGTCTGCATTGCGTCAGTATCAGATCCAGATGCAATTGTAGCAGGAAAAGTTATTTGGCATCCAGTTGATTTTTCGTTGATTGGATACAAGGCTGTGTTAGAGTATACTGAATTCTGGTCTTCGTATCGCAACTCATTTATCTATACGATATCGAGTGTGGTCATCAGTATTATCGTGACATTGACAGCAGCGTATTCTCTTTCCAGACCGAAATTTCCTGGAAAGGCAGCAATCAATATGTTCTTTGTCATCACAATGTTCTTTAATGGTGGATTGATTCCAACCTTCCTTGTGATGAAAGACATCGGTATGTACAACAATCCGCTGGTTATGATACTGATGGGCTGTGTATCAGTTTGGAATTTGATGGTGGCAAGAACCTTCATTCAGACCAATATCCCAGAGGAATTGTATGAGGCATCGGCTTTAGACGGCGCTTCCCACTTCCAATATTTTATCAAGGTTGTCATGCCACTTTCGAAGACGATTATCGCAGTGTTAGCTGTCTACTATGGTGTGGCAAAGTGGAATGATTACTTTACTGGACTAGTTTATTTAAAGGATCGTTCTCTCTATCCGTTACAGACAGTGCTTCGTGAGATTTTGGCGACACTTCAAGTGGATATGACAGGAGACTTTATGACAACAATGTCGGAAGATGCGTCGAATTTGGCAGAGGCAACCAGAATTGCCAATGTGTCCAAATATTGTATCATTGTATTGGCAACTGGACCAGTTGTTGTGTTATACGCATTTATGCAAAAATATTTTGAAAAGGGTGTTATGATCGGATCGCTGAAGGGATGATTTGCAGCAGGCAAATATCAAAGGCGTAAAGATAGAATCAGAAAATCAAAAAACAAAAAAGGAAAACAGGAGGAATTCAAAATGAGAAGAAAAATGTATGCAACCGCAATGACAGCAATGCTTGTGACAGGAACACTGATGGGCTTAGCAGTACCGGCAGCAGAGAGAGACGGTGTGACTCTCCATGGAGACAGTACCTATGATTCAATTGAGAAGATCACTGATGAGGATCTGACGCTGAAGATTATGTTGGCGATTCGTGACGGCGATACGATCAAGGCACCGGAAGAACTTGCAGCTGTGCAGGATTTGGAGGCATTGACAGGCATCAACCTAGAATGGGAAGTGATTAAAGCTTCTGACTGGTCCATGAAGACAAATCTGATGTTTGCATCAGGTGAGATGCCAGATATCATCATCGCTGTAAACGGACAGGGACAGATTGACTATGAGGAGTATGGTGTGTCTCAGGAACTGGTAATTCCGTTAGATGATTATATCACTGAGGAATTGATGCCAAATTATTACTCTCGTATTCAGGCAGAGGAAAGCGATCCAACAATTAGCCTCGTTGCATCCGATGGAAAGACCTATTCAATTGGATATCTGGTTGGTCAGTATATCTGTGAGGAAGGTCATTACTTCATTAACCGTGATTGGATGAATGAGCTGGGACTGGAAGATCCGACAACTGTGGATGAACTGACAGAGGTGCTTCGCAAGTTTAAGGAAGCGTATCCAGACTATGTGCCGTATGAGATGGGATTGGATGCTGGCGCATATTATGATTTAAAGTATGTACTTCCAATGTTTGGTATTCCAAATTCTGATAAATGGCTGTATATTGATGAGGATAAGAAGGTGCAGTTTGCACCAGTACAGCAGGGATTCCGCGATTGTGTCGAGTGGTTGTCAGAGTGCTATGCGGAAGGATTGTTAGATCCAGAGTGTCTGTCACAGGATGGCAATACACTTCAGACAAAGCTATCCGAAGGAAATGTTGGCTTTTTTACAGCATGGAGATTAAAGGCCATGGGATGGGATGATGGAGTTGCAGCAAACAGCGAGTGTATTCTTCCACCGTCAGTAGATGGAAAGGGAGCCTATATGGATCGCTATCTGGAGCTGGCTCGTCCGTGTGCATTTATCACAGCAACCAATGAGCATGTAGAGGAGTCAATTCGCCTTCTGGATGCGATGATGGATACTGAGATGCAGGCAGATCTGTACTACGGTCCTCAGAATCCGACAGAGGGAACCGGTTGGGTATACGATGAGGAAAACGGAAAGATTAACACAGTGACAGTAAGTGATGTGACTGTGAAAAATCAGATTGACTGCAACACTCAGTTCTTTGCACCAGGTGATTACATTTCTGAAAACTACAATCTGTCCGAGCAGCGTCTGGAAAAGATCGATTATTGCCAGATGTATGATGAGGCCGGTGTCATCAACACCTATTCTAGCCAGTATTTTGCAATGTCAGGTCTAACTGCAGATGTACTTGCCGATTTCAGTTTAATTGAGACAGATATTGATAATGCGGTTAGTGAAGCAGTTGCTGACTTTGTGGCTCATGGTGTGACCGATGACAGCTGGGATTCCTTCGTATCAAAGTTTGACGGAATGAATATTGATCAGTATGTCAGCACCTATCAGGAAGCAATTGATGGCATGGATCTGGAATAATTTTAAAATGAATTGATCTATGATTCATCTGTATAAGGCAAGAAGATAAGAAGATATAGGCAAAAGATGGCAGAAAAAAAGCTGCCATCTTTTGTGACCCCTTTGACGAAATGATTGTGACTGGGTATAATGGGGCAAAAGGGCAAAGGAGAAATGAGGCATGAAGAGCAGAAAAAAGACGGGGCAAAACATACTTCATTATGTGATTGCATCAAGTGTTGTGATTGTTTTTATCATTGCCATATTGGGCGGCTATCTGTTTCGATTTTACTACAAAAAAATGCATGAGGATTTCTATAAGGAGAATTCTGTCTATATTGGAAATATTGCAAAAATGCACGGAAATGAGCTGCAGATTTTACAGGATATTTCAATGCAGATTGCGCTTTCCGACTCGGCGAGATTTCTTTTAGATGAGCAGCCGACAAAAAGCGCTGCACTGAAAAAGCAGTTGAACCAGTATCGTTCTGTCAATCAGTTTTTCGATGTAATGTACTGCTATTATCAGAAGGATCAATACCTTTTTAATCACATGACATCGATATCAATTGATTTATTCTGTGATACGGCCTATCAATTGGAAAATTATAGTCCAAGTGAGGTGAAAGATCTTCTCTGTGCAAAGCAAAAAAAGTTACTTGTGCTTCCAGAAGAGACGATAGAGGGAGAGCTTGTCTACTTTTACGATGTACAGGCAAAGAATGTAATCTACATTTATCCGGTAGCACCAAAGTATGATACGATTTTGATTTTCTTTATCGGTGCCGATCACTATGATGATCTGTTTGCAGACGAACAAGAAAACACAAGAAGCACATGGCTCGTCTATGATGGGAATATTGTAACAAGACGTGGTGCAAATGAGATAGAGGATGATCTGCTAATTAGCGAGCTTGGTGGTGAAACTGGGCAGAAACAGGTAAAGATTCAGGGAAAAAATTACCTTCTCACTCAGGAGATAGATGAGGCAGGCTTTTCTTATGTTGCATTGCAGCCGATGAATGTGTTTACAGATCAGCTTAGAACCCATCTTTGGGGAATTGGGGTTTTAATTATTCTGTGTTGTGTGCCGACGTTTCTGCTAATTGGAATCCTGTCAAGTCGTGTACTAGGCGGTGTGAAAAATATAAACCGTATGCTATCTAGTGAAGGAGAGGAAACCTACGATTTGGGTAAAATCGAGGTTGGCATCCGACAGCTAGTAAATAGTTCTGAGGATATGAAGCAGGATCAGATGTCACTTCGAAAGAGTCGCTTTATTCGAAGCTTTCTTCAGAGCAAATATACGGCACTTGAAATTTTAAGGCGCGATGCAGCTGATGCGAGAATCAATATTTCGTATGGATTTCAGATGGTTGGTGTAATTGGAAGTAGTGCATCTGGCAATGAAGAAAAAATATTTGAACAGATTCTTGAGTTCATTCAAAAACAGGAAAATCTGGATGGATACGGGATTCATCTAGTTAACACCAATCAACGAGTGATGGTACTTTTTGGAGAATCGGAGGAAAATTTGTATCAAGCCTATGATAAGATTCTTCGGATTGGTCGAGTACACTGTGATGAGTTTGTGGTAGCGGTTAGTTGGGCGCATCGTTCCCTACTCAATGGCTCATTGGCTTATTTAGAGGCAAACACAGCCTATGACAGCCGATTCTTAGTGGATAGCAGTCAGATCATTCGCTTTACAGAGATTGGTCAGAACTCATCTGTCAGCAACTATCAGAATCTGAGAAGTCGCTACATGGTACAGCTAGAGAATACGATTCGTGTGGGAAATGAGCAAGAGGTTGAAAAGGCAATCCATGATCTTTGTAAAAAGTTGGAGGAAGAGCATGCGACACTTCTGACGTTTCGTCTTTTGTATGACGAAGTGTTACGTTTTCTTATGGATCAGTGGAATGGAGACGAGAAGGACTGGAATCAGGTCTATAATGTATTTACACTGTCAAGATGCTTAACAATGGAAGATTTCACTTCACTTTTGACAGAGGCCTGCCATATGATTTTGGACACAAAGACCGATGTAAAGAACCATCAGTCAGAGCTGGTTGTAAAGGCAATGGAGATCATGCAAAAGACGTATTCTGATCCAGATTTAAATATGGCATCACTAGCCGACCAGCTTGGCATCTCTCCAGTAACACTAGCAGTTGAGTTTAAGAATGAAACCGGAATTAGCCCATCTGATTATCTGGCAGTTGTGCGGTTAGAGCGTGCAAAGGAACTGCTTCGCACGACAGATCAGCTTGTAAAGCAGGTGAGCGAGGCGGTAGGATATGAGGATGATCATGTATTTATAAGACGCTTTAAAAAATATACTGGAAAGACACCGGGACAATACCGAAAAGAGTCACAGCAATGAAGGGTCAGGGACATATCAAAGTGATATGCCCCTGTTTCTGTAGCATTTATCAATGCTGCTTATATTGCTCCAAGATCTTTTCTATGTAATTATTATTGGTTCGCTCTGTAAAATTTCGAAGTGCCTGTGTGCCACGTGCGACTGCCAATTGCTGCGCAGTTTCTTTCTCAGCTTTTGCTTCCATATCCTTTTGCATTAATCTTCGCAAATATGCAAAAGGGCTGTTGATTCGTTTTTCTTGATTTCGCCGCTTGATTTCAGCCACCTTTAGAGCAATGTATTTGTACTGGGCTTGTTTAGCTGTTGGTGCTTCTGGTAGCTTGTAAGCTGGAATTGCATCTAATAGTGCTGAAAGCTCATCAAGTTTTTCCGCAGACAGTTTCCAATCGCTTAAAGCACTTTCCCATAGTGGGCAATCCTTTATCACGATTGGAACTTCTGGTAGATTTACTACGTCTTCAGATGCCAATTGTTTTAAGGTTTTGACCGTAAATCGTATGCCGACTATAGTCCGTCCCTGCTTTACTGGTTCGTAGTCGAAGTGACAGTCTGTCTTTTCGTTAAGCTCATTATGACATTTCTTTAAGATTTCAGCATTGAAGAATTTAAATTGATTGTATCTGGTTGCTTTACACTTTAATAGCTCTTTTAGATCATCCAATTTGATTTCCCATGATTTGCGAAAACGGTTGTTTTCCAAGTAGAGGAATAAAACATAACTGTATCTAGATTTCAACTCGATAACATTTTTTAGACGATATCTGAGATAGCCCAAATCTTCAATATTGAAAATATATTCTCTCGCCGAGGGTGTACATGTAAGCGTAATTTTCCATAGTCCGTTGCCGTCTGGAACAGCTTCGGCTTCTTCGAATAAGGAAATTATCTTAAATTCATCTGGCTTTGTGGCATCTTCAATTTCCACAATTTGGAATAAATTGCGAAGGCGTTTATTAAGGTCGTCCTTCAATATTCTGGTTACACATAGGACACGTTCGAGTTCTCCTTTTTCGATTATGACTGTTCTTTTTTCAGGATCATGACTATCAATTCTTGCCAAATATACATCAAGTAATTTTAATTCTGGCAAAGTTAGGTTGGTTTTCGCAAGTGACTGTAGAGGGTTTGATTTTTGGACGGTCAGCTTGTCGGGATTTCCTAGTCCGATTATATCTGAAGTTTCTGGTAGCTTTTTTCTCCTTGGCATTTATCTGATTTCCCCTTTCCTTTTTCTTTTATGGTACAACAATAGTACGAATATGTTAATATAAAAAACGTACCTTTCGAGAAAAACAATCATACTCTTAACGAAAAACGATCGTACCCATCGTGAAAAAACATCGTTCTCTTTGTGAAAAATGATCGTACCCTTCGTGAAAAACAATCGTACCTGTAGATATTAAAATCCTAGCATTGATGCGGTTTTCAGAGTATTAGTAATCAAGATAGTTCCATCTTAGGTGAGGATGTATAAAAGGTATATGAATGGTAAACATCTCTGTATTTTCGACCCGAACGATGAGATAGCTATGAGATAGCTTGAAAAACAATCGTACCTTTATATACTCTAAATCCAATATTTATGCGTGTCTCAGAACATTTGTAATCAAGTGAGTAAGATGCTAGGCAGATTTCCTTTTACTTGTAGCATTGATTTCTAGTCAATATAAGTATAATGATGAGGTATTTTATTGGTTGTGATATGATGAATAGCCTTATATGAACAAAGTCAAGAAAACCGTGGCTTCTAAATGTTTTTCAAAAGACGTGAAAAATCCATTGTCAGTTAAGATTGCATGGTTTAAAATGGAAACTAGGCAGACTTGTTCATAGCAGGAAAAAGGAGGAATTTTGAAAATGATACGTTTATTTGAAGAACATCAGGTTCGAAGGACAACTGAGCTTTCTTCATCTTTGTGGGATTTTAGTCAGGTGACTGATGGAAAAAATACGCTGGTTGGAAAAGTAATGGTGCCTTCCTGTTGGGAAAGCTATCCTGGCTTTGAAGCTTACAGAGGACAGGGCTTGTATGAGCGTAACTTTGAGGCAGACGGTGATGTGCGCATTGTCTTTAAGGGTGTCAGCCATACGGCAAAGGTTTTTGTGGATGACAAATTTGTTTGTGAGCATTACAATGCATTTACTCAGTTTGAGGCAGTGGTCAAAAATTTGCCGTCAGGTGTTCATAAGTTAAGTGTCTTAGTGGATAACTCATTTTCTGAGGCGTCTGCCCTTCATGTGGAAAATGATTACCAAAGCTACGGAGGTATTTCAAGAGGTGTGGTATTGGAAAAGCTTCCGAAGTATTATATTAGAAAGATGCATTTCACCCCTATTTATAGGGAAGGTAGTTGGTATGCGAAGATTAAGCTAGTGATTGCTTCTCTTACGAAAGAGGCATGGGATGGAACTGTGAATGTCACGCTGAAAAATGGGGAGACAGAAGCCTTTTTGTGCAGCGAGACTTGTAGTATGAAAGAAAATGAAGACGAGCTTACGATTGAGACTGATGAGATTGCCTGCAAGGCTGTAAGTGCTTGGGCACCGGAGCATCCGACTCTCTATCAGGTAACGGCACAGCTTCAGGATGAGAGTGGCTGTGTGATTGATGATTTGACTGACCGTGTGGGCTTTCGTGAAGTCAGGACACAGGGTAAGGACATTCTCTTAAATGGAAAGAAGCTTCAAATTAAGGGCTTCTGCCGCCATGAGGATCATCCACAATTTGGCTGTGCGCTGCCTCTTTCTGCAATTATGCAGGATCTGCAGCTTGCACGAGATATGGGAGCAAATTCAATTAGAACATCTCATTATCCAAATGATGAGCTGTTTCTTGATTTGTGTGATGAGCTTGGTATCTTAGTCTGGGAGGAGAACCATGCAAGAGGCTTAAGTGAAGAGCAGATGAGAAATCCAAACTTCGAGCGCCAGTGTGAGACTTGTATTCGCGAGATGATAGCAGCTCACTATAATCATCCGTCTATTTATATCTGGGGTATTTTAAATGAGTGCGCAAGTGACACAGCGTATGGCAGAGAATGCTATAAGACGCAGCTTGAACTAATTAAAAGTCTTGATGTGACGCGCCCACGCTCATTCTCAAGCTGCCGCTTTAAGACTGACATATGCTTTGATCTTGTTGATGTAGTTTCCTATAATATTTATCCGAAATGGTATCATAATACACCAGTAGCAATGTATCTGGATGATTTATATAAGTGGATTCAGACAACATCGGGAGAGGGAAAGCCATTTTTAATCACTGAGGTTGGTGCAGGTGCGATCTACGGCTATCGCACACCGGCAAAGGTGAAGTGGTCTGAGGAATATCAGGTTTTGGCGCTTGAGGAGCAGCTTGGTGCGATTCTTTCTTATAAGGATTGTTCTGGTGTGTATATCTGGCAGTTTTGCGATGTGCGCGTAACAAACGATTGGTGGAATACGCGTCCGAGAACAATGAACAACAAGGGAATTGTGGACGAGTACAGAAGACCGAAGCTGTCCTATGAGACTGTAAAGCGTATTTTTGGATCTGTGGATACATATAGGAAATAAGCAGATTAGAAGTAGACTGAAAAATTTATAGAAATAGAACAATAGAGAGGAAGCATAATGGAAAAGCAGAAGAAGTTTTCACTGAAAAACTATCTGTATGAGTATAAATGGTGGTATGTGTTTGGCATAGCAATTTTGCTTTGTGTCGATCTGGCAAATATTTATATTCCGCAGTTTATCGGAGATATAATTGACGGACTGACAAATGAAACGCTGACAAAAGCCGGAATTCCAATGATGCTCATGAAGATATTAATTGCAGGACTGATTATGATGTTTGGCCGTTTTGGATGGCGCTACTGTATTTTTGGTGCATCCAGAAAGATTGAATATCGTCTTAGAAATGATATGTTTGGTCATTTGGAAACATTGTCGGCACGTTATTTTAATGAGCACAAAACAGGTGATCTGATGGCACATTTTACAAATGATTTGGAAGCTGTGCGAGTGGCAGTAGGTATGGCTGTCATTACAACCTTTGATGCAGCTGTCATGTCAATTATGGTTATCATTAAAATGATCATATATGTTGACCTGCGTTTGACTGTGCTTGCATTTGTTCCAATGATTCTTGTTGCAATCGGGTGTTATTTCTTTGGTGTTCAGATGAAAAAGCGCCAGACTGCCAGACAGGAAGCCTTTTCATTTCTTTCAGATAAGGTGCAGGAAAGTATTTCTGGTATCCGTGTTTTAAAGGCCTTTGTTCAGGAGAAGAAGGATCTTGAGGAATTTCAAAAGGCAAATGAAAATAACATGGAAAAGAATCTTGCCGTTGTGAAGCTAAGGAGTTTGTTTGGACCACTGCTTGATTTGATTACGGGAATCAGTCTTCTTTTGACATTGATCATTGGAGGAAAAATGGTAATTAATGGAACTGTATCAGTTGGTCAGTTTGTTGCATTCAACTCTTATATAGGTATGCTCGTATGGCCGATGATTGCTTGTGGTGACTGTATAAATACATTTAGTCAGGCATCAGCAGGCTATAAGCGTATCAAGGATATCTTCGATGAAAAGCCAGATATTATTGATAAGGTAAAAGAGAAGGATGGTGAGCATTTAACTGGTGATATAGAGCTGAAGAATCTGACATTTCAGTATCCAGATGGCGATACACCTGTTTTAAAGAATGTGAGTGTTCACATTAAACCAGGCGAGATGTTAGCAGTACTTGGACGAACTGGAAGCGGAAAGTCTACGCTTGCAGATCTGCTTCTTCGTGTATATGACTGCGAAAAAGGAATGCTTTTGATGGATGGAAGACCTATTGATGAGATTCCGCTTCATGTGCTTCACCGTGATGTGGCTTATGTGCCTCAGGAAAATTTTATGTTCTCAGATACACTTGAGGAAAATATAGCGTTTGGACTTGAGGATCGTATTTTTGATCATCCAAAGCTTCGCGATAATATTAAGGAAGCAGCTGAGGCGGCTTGCATTCACAGCAATATTATTGATTTCCCAGAAGGCTATCAGACACTTGTTGGAGAGCGCGGTGTAACGCTTTCAGGCGGTCAGAAGCAGCGAAGCTCTATTGCACGTGCGCTTCTTAAGAATGCCCCTGTATTGATTATGGATGACTCACTGTCTGCTGTCGATACAGATACAGAGGAGCAGATTTTAGAGAATCTGATTCGTCTGCGCAAGGGAAAAACAACTATTATTATTGCACATCGTGTTTCTACGCTTCAAAAGGCTGATCATATCGCAGTATTGACTGAGGGTGAGCTGACTGAGTATGGTACACATGATGAATTAATCCGCGAGGGCGGCTTCTATGCAAAGATTTATGAGAAGCAGCAGCTTGAGCAGGAATTAAATGAGATGTAAGGGGGTGCAGCAAGATGAATTCAATGACAGATGACAAATTGGAAAGTAATTATAAAGGAAATGCGCTGCTACATCTTTTGTCTTATATGAAGCCGTATGCCGGATGGGTGACGCTTTGTCTGGTTCTTGTGCTGGCACTTACGGGATTTGATTTATATAGACCAACACTTATCGGAGATGCGATTGACAACTTCGAGACGCAGGGCGATTACAATGTAATTATTAATACAGCATGGAAATACGGTATTGTACTTGTAGTAAGCTTTATTTTCAATATGGCACAGACCTGGATTTTGCAGAAGACTGGACAAAAGATCATTCTGACTGTAAGACGAGAGCTGTATATTCATATTCAAAGCTTAAGCAGCCGTTTCTTTGATCTGACGCCCGTTGGAAAGCTTGTCACAAGAGTGACAAATGATGTTGAAGCATTAAATGAGATGTATTCAGGCATTTTGGTGCGCTTATTTAGAAATATCGTAAAGATAATAGGACTGGCTGTTGTTATGATTGCGCTAGACAGAGGACTGGCACTTGTTTCATTTGTGCTTCTGCCTATTGTTATGGTGCTTACAGTTGTTTTTCGTATTATTTCAAGAAAAACATATCGAATTGTACGCACAAAGCTTACAGATATCAATACATTTTTATCTGAGAATATTTCAGGAATGCGCGTCATTCAGATCTTTGGACGAGAGGAGCGAAAGTTCGAGGAGTTTAAGGATAAGGATTACAAGCTGTACCGCGCACACTACCGTGAGATGATGGTGTTTGCGATTTTTCGCCCGCTAATCTATATTTTAAGTGTATTGTCTTTAATGATAGTGCTTGGCATCGGAAGCAATGAGGTGTTAGATGGGGCAATTTCCATCGGAACTCTCTATATTTTCTCACAGTACATTCAGCAGTTCTTTGATCCAATTCAGGAGCTTGCTGAGCAGTTTTCGACACTGCAGTCATCAATAGCATCAGCAGAAAAGATCTTTACAATTCTCGCTGAGGAGCCGCAGGTTAAGGAGGATGAAAATCCTGTTGTACTGCCAAAGGTTCTCGGACGCATTGAGTTTGACCATGTATGGTTTGCATATGATGGAGAACATTATGTACTTCGTGATGTTTCCTTTGTAATTGAGCCTGGTGAGAAGGTGGCATTTGTCGGTGCAACAGGAGCTGGAAAATCGTCTATTTTAAATCTAATCGGACGTTATTATGATATCCAGAAGGGTCATATTTATATTGACGGTGTGGATATTAGAAAGCTTTCCAAGAAGCAGCTTCGAAGTGCGATTGGACAGATGCAGCAGGATGTATTTATCTTTGAGGGAGATATTGAGTCAAATATTCGTCTGCACGACGATATCCCGTTTGAAGATGTGAGAGCTGCTGCCGAGTATGTTAATGCATCACATTTTATTGAAAAGCTTCCGCAAAAATATAAGGAGCCTGTTACAGAGCGCGGTGCAACTTTCTCAGCAGGAGAGAGACAGCTTCTTTCATTTGCAAGAACGCTTGCGCATAAGCCAGCAATTCTTGTAATGGATGAGGCAACAGCCAATATTGATACTGAGACTGAAATTTTAATTCAGGAAGCGCTTGAAAAGTTGATGAAAGGGCGAACTACTATTATGGTAGCGCATCGTCTTTCAACAATTCAGCATGCTGACTGCATAATGGTTATGCATAAGGGAAAGATCAGAGAGCGCGGAACACATCAGGAACTTTTGGCTCAGAATGGAATCTACAAAAAGCTTTATGAGCTGCAGATTCATCATGTGATATCATCATGATTGAAAATAAAAGAGAGCGTTAGTTAAACGCAGAAAGGTAGATTATAAAAGTGAATATTTATTGGGGAGATTTACATAACCATTGTGGAATAACATATGGTTTTGGAAGCTTGGAGAATGCAATAAAAAGAGCGAGAGGACGGTTGGATTTTTGTGCATTTACAGGACATGCTATGTGGCCTGACATTTATTCAAAAACACCGGAAACAGAGTTCCTTGTGAATTTTCATGAAGTTGGTTTTAAAAAATTGAGAGATCACTGGGAAGAGGTTCGCGACAAAGTTGCAAAAGCAAATTCAAAAGAGCTTGTTACATTTCAGGGCTATGAATTACATTCAGGAAAGTACGGGGATCATCATTTAGTATCTATAGATGATAATCTTCCATTGGTGTATAGAGATTCACCAAAAGAGCTTGTGGAGGCATGTGGAAAAGAGACTACCATTGCAATTCCTCACCATATAGCTTATACACCGTCTTATCGTGGAATTAACTGGGATTATTTTGACAGCAGTATTTCTCCTGTTGTTGAAGTTTATTCCAAACATGGCTGTTCGATAAATGAAGACGCGGCTTATCCTTATTATCATGATATGGGACCGAGAGATACTCGCAACATGGTAGATGAAGGACTGCGCAGAGGATATCACTTTAGCTTTGTAGCATCTACAGATCATCATGCTGGTTTTCCAGGATCTTATGGAGACGGATTGGTGGCAGTTATTGCAGAAAAGAAAACAAGAGAAAGTATTTGGGAAGGCCTTAGAATGGGTCGTACTTATGCAGTAACGGGAGATAAAATTCTTTGTGATTTCCGTATTAACGATGCTTATCAGGGAAGTGCTATTAGCGCTTTGGTACGAAAGCTTCACGTTAATGTGCAGACACAGGCACCGCTTGATAAGATTGTAATTTACAAAAATGAGAAGCCATACCATATTTTGAATGGAGAGAATTATTGGGAGGCTAATCAGAGTGGTCACTACAAAATCAGAGTTGAAATGGGCTGGGGAGATAAGACACTTTACCGCTGGAATGGAAAAATCAAAATTGAAGGCGGAAGCCTGACAGATATTGATACCTGTTTCCGTGGAAGAAATGTATTGTCACCTACACAGCGAGAGGCAAGCAAAATTGAGCAGATAAATGATATTGCCAGCCAGGCAGAGATGATAAGTGAAAAAGAAATGCAGTTTACATGTGATACAGTAGGAAATCAGTCAACACTTCATCCATGTACTTCGGCAGTTATTGTAACAGTGGAGGGCGATCTTAATACGAAGGTGACTGTTTGGATGAATGAACAAAGTTATCAGGCTACAATCGGTGAACTTTTGCAGTATGGATATACAAGTCACATGAAGTATTATCATTCTCAGGCATTTAAGATTCACAAGGCATTACCAGAAAGCAGATATATATTTAACATTGATATGGAAGATCAGCTTCCAGAAAAAGACGAGGATATTTATCGCGTAGAAGTTTCTCAGAAAAATGGACAGTGGGCATACAGTTCACCGATTTTTGTCAGAAATATATAAGAATAAAATAATTTTTATAGCAGAAAAGTCACCTAAGGTGGCTTTTTTTGCTTTTATAATGTGACTTAGAAACTTTACAAAAATTTTATCTTGATTTGACTAGAAGAGTATAACAGATTTTACGAAGGACTACTAAAATGCAAATTGTAATAAAAACACACATAAAAAAAGGAGACTACTCACATGAGATTAAAAAAAATCAGTGCATTATCATTAGCAGCAGCAATGTCAGTCTGTACAGTACCAGCTTTTGGTGCAGCAGAAACAGAAAATGTAAATGTTCCAAAATATATTTTCCTGTTTATAGGAGATGGAATGAGCTACCCACAGGTTCAGACAACCAACTATTATTTGAATGCAATTGCAGATGATGGTGATGATGTGCTGACGAGTGAAAGTAAATTGAATATGATGAAGTTTCCAGTGGCCGGATCAGCACAGACTTATGACAGCACTTCATTCTGTCCTGATTCAGCGTCTACAGCAACTTCCATTTCTACAGGTCATAAGACATATAGCGGAACCATCAACATGGATGAAAAGATGGAAACTTCTTATGAGACTATCGCTGAGAAATTAAAAAAGCAGCTTGGCTATAAGGTGGGAATTTTATCTTCTGTTAATTTAAACCATGCTACTCCGGCAGCATTTTATGCGCATCAGCCATCCAGAAATAATTATTATGAAATTGGTCAGGAGCTTATTGCAAGTGATTTTGATTATTTTGCAGGTGGTGGTCTTAAGAAAACAACAGGACCGGATAAGGATAAGACGGATCTTTATCAGCTGGCAGAAGAGGCTGGATACAAGGTAATTAAGACTCAGGAAGAGGCGCAGGCTTTGACCGCAGAAGATGGAAAGGCAATCGTAATTGATGAGACACTTGCAGATAGTGATGCAATGAGCTATGACATGGATCTGGAAGAGGGAGAATGGGGACTTTCAGATTATGTTGAAAAGGGAATCGAAGTGCTTAATAATGATACTGGATTTTTTATGATGGTAGAAGGTGGAAAAATTGACTGGGCATGTCATGCAAATGATGCAGCAGCAACTATCACCGATACAGTAGCAATGGACGAAGCAGTAGGAAAGGCAGTTGAGTTTTATAACGAGCATCCAGATGAGACGTTGATTCTTGTTACAGGTGATCATGAGACAGGTGGTCTTACTATTGGATTTGCAGGAACTGATTACGATACCTTCCTTGCAAATATTAGCAATCAGAAAATTTCTTATGCAAAGTTTGACTCTGATTATGTGACAGCATATAAGGAAAATAAGACAGACTTTGATACAGTAATGGCTGATATTACTGAGCTTTTTGGTTTGCAGGCACCAAATGGTGTAGCAGAAACTTCTAATAAGGCTGACAGTAAGGATGTACATCCAGAGGGAACAGATGACAAGGGAAGTCTTGTAATGACTGATTATGAATATCAGAAGCTGCAGACGGCTTATGAAGAAACAATGAGCAGAACAGGAGAAGAGTCTGAGTTTGGTCAGGAAGAGTATCTTCTGTATGGAAGCTATGAGCCGTTGACAGTAACAATTACACATATTTTAAATAACAAATCTGGTGTTAATTTTGCTTCCTATGCACATACAGGACTTCCAGTAGAGGTATTTGCGATGGGTGTTGGACAGGATCAGTTCAAAGGTTATTATGATAATACAGATATTTTTAACAAGATGGCAGAAATTACAGGAGTACAATAAATGATCAAGGACAGACTAAAAAAAAGCTCTGTCTCAATTATAGCAATTTTGTTGATCTTCATCCTCATGGCGCTTCCGACAGGCTATGAGGATGCTGCTATTTATAAAGGGACGGACAGAGTTAAGGCAAAAGTGCTTTCTACAAGTGAGGATTCAGTAATTAGTAACGGTTTGATTCAATCAGGAGAACAGTACTGTAAGGTAAAAATACTTGGCGGAAAGTTTAAGGGACAGGAAGCAAATGCAGTAAACATGCTAAGTGGTTCTTTGGAAGCTGATAAAATATTTAAAAAGGGTGATGTTGCTCATGTGGTAATAAGTTATAGTGGCGACACTATTCTTTCTATCATGATGAGTGACCATTATCGTCTGGATAAGGAAGCGCTTTTGGCGGGTATTTTTGTCTTACTGTTAATTGGATTTGCAGGAAAGACAGGCCTTAGAGCTGTATATTCTTTTGTCATTACGATATTGGCAATATGGAAAATTTTAACACCAGCCTATTTAAATGGTGCTAATCCGATTTGGTGGGGAATTGCATTGACTGCTTTTTTAACACTGTTAATCATCTTTTTAGTATATGGGTTTGATAAGAAAACGCTTGCTGCGTCATCAGGTGCACTTTTGGGTGTACTTGTAACTTGTATTATAGGCTGTATTTTTACAGAGGCTTTTAAAATTCATGGAGCCGTCATGGCTTATTCGGAAAGTCTTCTATATGCTGGATATCAGAAGCTGAATCTTTCTCAAATTTATATGAGCGGTATTTTTATCGGAGCATCAGGTGCGATGATGGATTTGTCTGTTGACATTACATCAGCAGTTAATGAAGTAATTGAAAAAAAGCCAGATATTGGTTGGAAGGAAGCTGCTCGATCAGGCATGAACGTGGGAAGAGCCGCCATGGGAACTATGACAACAACACTTTTGCTGGCGTACTCAGGAGGATATATTGCATTGCTCATGACATTTATGGCGCAAGGCACACCAATTGACAATATTTTAAATTATAAATATGTAGCAGCAGAATTACTTGATACCATTGTGGGAAGCTTTGGACTAGTGACAGTGGCTCCATTTACAGCACTGACAAGCGCATGGCTTCTCACAAAAAAGAAAAAATAAATATTCTTTACTTTAAACTGTAAAAGTTTAAATCAACAGTTGACGTAACGTGCAGTATGGCTTATAATAAATCTATATGTTGAGGTCGGGGGCAAGGCTTTTGCCCTCGATTGTCGTCATAGAGGGAATTTATTATAAGAAAGGGAAATGTTATGAAAAATCGAGAACGGCTTGGAAGCCGACTTGGCTTTATCATGCTGTCGGCTGGCTGTGCAATTGGCTGTGGCAATGTGTGGAAGTTTCCGTGGATGTGCGGACAAAATGGAGGCGGAGGCTTTATGCTGGTATATCTGGCGTGCCTTGTTTTATTAGGTCTTCCGGCAATTGTTATGGAGTTTGCAATAGGACGAGCATCGCAGGCAAGTCCAGTTTTTATGTATCGAAAGCTGGAAAAACCAGGCCATAAATGGGGAATCTTTGGCATTGTATGTCTGATTGGAAATATTGCACTGATGGCATTTTATACTGTTGTTACTGGATGGATTATCTATTATTTCGTTAAGTTCTTAACCGGACAAAATGATAGTTTTGGTTTTGAGGCTATGATAACTAATCCAGGTGTAAATGTTACATTTTTACTGGTTACAGTAGTTGCTGCATTTGCAATTTTAAGCTTTAATCTGCAGGGCGGTTTGGAGCGTGTAACAAAGTACATGATGGTATCACTCTTGATTTTAATGATGGTACTTGCTATTCATGGTCTGACACTTTCAGGAGCAAAGGAAGGCTTAAAGTTCTATTTGGTTCCTGATTTTTCAAAAATTGATGGTTCAGTAGTCGTTAGTGCTATGAATCAGGCATTTTTCACGCTGTCAACAGGAATGGGCGGTATGGCAATATTTGGAAGCTATATCGGAAAGGATCGTTCTTTGATGGGCGAGTCTGTTCATGTAATTGTACTTGATACATTTGTAGCAGTTATCGCTGGTGTTATCATGTTCTGCGCATGCTTTACTTATGGACTTGAAGTTAATGCAGGACCAAGCCTCTTGTTTGATACAATGGCAACAGTATTCTCTCATATGCCGGGAGGACGCTGGTGGGGTGCGTTGTTCTTCTTGTTTATGGTATTTGCAGCTATGTCTACCGTGCTTGGCGTTTGCGAAAATATTCTTGCAATGGTTCGCGAGCTTACCGGATGGTCACGTCCAAAAGGATGCGTTGTCTGTGCTGCAGGAATCTTTGTACTTGCATTGACAACAGCACTTGGCTACAGCGTAATTAAATTCCAGCCATTTGCAGAGGGAACAGCATGGCTTGATTTATGGGATTTTATTGTATCTAACAATATCCTTCCGCTTGGATCGCTTGTACTGGCACTGTTTTGCTGCAACAAGTTTGGATGGGGCTGGGATAAGTTCATGGAAGAGGCTAATACAGGAAAGGGACTTAAGATAAAGTCATGGATGAAGCCAATCTTCAAATATTTTGTTCCAGCAGCAATTTTGTTCATCTATATTTATGGAATGATTAATTTCCAGTGGAAATAAAAACAACACCTTGCATCGTATTTAATAGTACGGTGCGAGGTGCTTTTTTGTATGAGTAAGACGAAAAGAAGAGTTTATTCAACAGTAGTTAATACATACTTTGCAGTGTTTTGGGCAGCATCTTTTCCAACTTCATTATATCCGGCCTGATAATAATGGAAAGAATCCTTCATCAGTCCTCGTGCTTTCATTGTTTCAAACAGGCGGCTTACGACTGTGATATCTTTTCTGTGTTCTGCAAATGAATACTGGGCATTTCTAATCTCATCGTAGCAGATATCATCAGCTGTTCCATTATAAGCGCCAATTCCAATTAAAAAACATAGTAATAATGATTGTAACTATCAAATGAAACATCCTATCATCCGGAGAGCTTGACGTTAAATGATTCTAATTCTTACTAACTATAAAAGTCAGTTAGCAGGCTAAGAAAAATTGTTGAATAGTTAGACAATGATGTCGAATTTTGTCGAATTATTATACAGGCAATTATCAATTTCG